>Ga0114971_10000155_pt1 | contig 41530 bp, 47 predicted proteins | sample M_140625_MF_Meta_FD_87320 | JGI IMG/M metagenome (GOLD analysis project Ga0114971, IMG submission 87320) | Freshwater microbial communities from Lake Montjoie, Canada to study carbon cycling - M_140625_MF_MetaG | ecosystem: Environmental > Aquatic > Freshwater > Lake | place: Lake Montjoie... | reverse complement strand
TAAATTACAGGAAAAAGAAAAACTTTATTCTATATGTTCAACAAATAATGAAAAGTGTAAATTAGATTTTAATCAATTATGTAAATTAAATATTGAATATATTTCTGGTTTATTTGATGCGGAGGGTTGTTTTTATATAAATAAAACAATAGTTAGTAGTTTTTATATATCTATAGCACAAAAAAATCATCCAGAAATATTAGATGAAATTATTAAATTCTTGCGGTTTGGAAAAATATCCCAATATGAATTTATTATCTATAAAAAAGAAGATTGTTTAAAATTTATTCAACTTGTAAAATATCATTTAATTGTCAAATATAATCAAGCCGAAGCATTTGAAACATTCTTGACAACAACCGATATATCTGTAAAAGAACAAATGTATGCTATTTGTAATAAAGAAAAACATGAAATTGAGGTATTTAATAAACTGAATCAAAACGATAAAGGAAAAGAAGGATTCAATGAAACCATTAGACTAAGAGAATTAAAAGAAAAGATATGTAAGGAACTTCTCATCAAAGAAGTGTATAAAGAAAAATCTATAAAAATGACGGGTGAAGGAAATCACAATTATGGAAAAACGTTTTCAGAAGAAATAAAAAAGAAAATGTCAATTGGTATTAGAGAGGCAAAACAAGGTGTTTCTGATGAAATCATTCTTAAAGTAAGAGAAATGATTCAAAAAGGTAATAAAAACAGTGAAATACAAGATTTGTTAAAACTACCAAGGCACACAGTTACTAGAATAAAAAACGGAATACTTGTTTGTAGAACAGAAGAAAAAGCTAGCAAGGTATCTATGTCACAAGAAGATATTAATATTTCAAAAAGAAAAATTAAAGTAGAAGAAATTATACAGGTAATAGAAAAATGTATAAATGGATTGTCTCCTAAGGAAATATTAGTCTATCTTACTAAGCAACGATATATGTATAATATTGAAAATACATTAACTATTGATATTATTAAAAATATTAAACGTTCTTTAACTAGTGATAAATCTATCATTTACCAAAAAGAGCTTTCTGAAGATAGATATCAATATTATTGTTTTCTTAGAACAAAATATTCAGAAAACCAGTTAAAATAATTTTCAATAATAGAATATAAAATGAATCCCCAAGAAAAAGAACATATTATCAAAAAACAAGAACGAAGAGAAAAAAAACGAACAGAAAAACGAAAAATAGCAGGAGAAGAGGTCCTTTTTATTTTTGAGAAAGTTCTTGAAGGGTGGAAAACTATCAAAATTTATAATACACTTATACAAAGTAATCCTGCTTGTATAATCAATAAAAAATTGGTAGAAACGATTGCCACAGGAAATTGTAAACTGTATCCAGCAGAATTGTCACCGGAAAGATACCAATACTATCTTTTGCTGAGAGAAAAAGTTTATGAATATCATAAAAATACAATTCATGTTACAACTCCACATTCTCTAATCACATATATCGTGTAAATTGTTAAACATTAAAATCTTTAGCTACTCCATAGATGTTCCGTTTTTACCGTTACAAAAAAGATCGCAAATTTTATGACAAAGACAAACGCTTTTACGTGTGTAGTTTTGGTGGTTGTGGCTCCCAAATGCTCTGCCACTATTTAGGACATTTTGGCGATGTCTACCATATCCACAGCAGAGTTCCTCCACCCAATCTAACGAATACAGGATATGATGATGGGAAAACATATGCCGAATGGTTTTCGGATATTGACATTCCAGCGAATGACATGTATAAATACACGGTTATTTTTATCTACAGGAATCCAATCGATGTCATTTATAGTAGGTTAGCCAAGGATACATACAATCATCTAACGAATATACAAACATCGGATAATAATAAGACCTTAAAAGATTGTGTAAGAGAGAAAAAAGATGTGTTTGAATTAGAAGAATTTTTTGATAATTATGTAACCAATAAAAATGGACGCACTTATCCCATCTATTGTGTAAAATATGAAACCTTCTTTGACAATCTTCGTGAGTTTAATCGACTCATGAAAATACCGCCTTATTTACCAGAATTGTATCCTGTAAAACAAGAAAGTGAGAAAACAATTTTACAAGAAGACAGAGTTATCCTAGAAGGTATTTACCAACCTTTGATTGAAAAAATGAATTCCATGGAAGCTATTCAAATAAAATAAAAATTGAATCAACAATATAAAAACTCTGGCTCAAACTATCAAAGAAACAAACATGCCCAGCATTCCTCAGAACTTATTGCCAAGTATCAATCGTTTTCCGGTGACCTTTAAAGTAGCTTACTCGGAATTCAGACAAGAGTATAATTTATGTCCTGATTGGACGGTTCGTGATTTAGTCAATTTTATGGAAGTCAAGTGTCGACAAGACATGGGATTAGAAAATGTGGATTTGGTTCCATCTTCACAATCAGGGTGTTACCCATTTGCTAGAAATAACGACCCTCTTATGAGAGAAGAAGAAGGTCCTGCTTTGTCTATAGAAACCGATGATAATGCCAATAAAAAGTTGAAAGATTTGTTTGGTCCTACATTACAGGTCTTCTTTTATGTTCGCGTTCCAAGAACTGTCGAGCAATTGATTGAAGAATTGGAAAATACTGTAGTAGTGCCCGATGCTCCCGCTTCCGTCGTACAACGTGTTTGCCCCATCTGTACCGATAGAGAACCCAATCTATTGTTTATGCCGTGTCGTCACTTGGCTTGTTGTTCTCAATGTGGCACGAATCCGACAATGAATTCGTGTCATATTTGTCGTAGTCCTATTAACAGTCGCATTGTTGTATTTACTAATTAAAAGAATAATATATTTTATAAATATATTCTTCTATATTATTTTTTTGAACGACTCGTTCTCTTCGATTTCCTAGATTTCTTGGATTTCTTGGATTTCTTCGATTTCTTGGATTTCTTCGATTTCTTCGATTTCTTGGATTTCCTAGATTTTTTTCCACCAGCTAAACCAGTCAGTGGACTACCTGTTAATCTTATAGCACGACGTGTACCTGGAATTTGTAAATATGATTTTTCTATCATTTTTTGTCTTTCTTTTTTATCGGCCTCCTCTAAGTCTTTTTGCTCTTTTTTCCAGTTATCTAAAGATTCTGGTGTTTTATAAATAGTTGATGGTGGCATATCTAGACCAACGCGCATAAAAGCTGGTAAAGGGTGTGTACTCATAATTTATATTCTATACAAATATTATTTTTTAATAATTCATAAGTCTATTTTTTGGATTTTCTAGATCTTTTTGATTTTTTGTTTTTTCGATATTTCTTAGATTTATGGCTTGAGCGTCCTCCGCGTTTCTTATGTTTTTTGCGCGTTTTTTTGCCTGCACCCCCTCCACATGGGTGCTTTTCTTCGCAGCCATTCATACAATCCATAAATTCCTTCATTGTATCTTTATCAGCACAGTTTTCATTCGTACGACAGGTTATTCTATCATTTTCACAGGGTCTATTTGTAACCTCATTAATATCTGCCATATTATACATTATACTAAGATTATTTTTTTATGAAACGACTAATGGCGTTTTGCTAAATACATTGGAGTTAGAGGCAGAACTTGACGCACCCCCGGTACCTCCAATATCACTATTTATGGTTAGAATCTGTGCTTTCAAATCAGTTAAGAATTGGATAAGGGTTGTTACTATTTGAGAAATCATAGAAGCATTCTCGGGGCTAAGATTTTTCATCAAATCCATTAAAGGAGTCAAGTTTTCATTCGATGTGGATAAAGACTGATATCCTTTGGATCCTATTATTTGGGTTAATTCAGAACCTAATGTTTTATTTATAGTATCAGCCATTCCGGGTGTTGCTGCGATTTGTTTAGAATAAGATGCTGATTGTGTCGTTAACATTCCAATTGCTGAATCATACATGCCATCATATTTATTCCCAGAAGGATTGGTAATGCCTTCTAAATAACTCATCGGCTTCCAAAGCATATGAACGAATAGTCCTAAAACCAAGATAGACAATAAAAGCACTAATCCTGTTGTTTTGTTATTCATTGATAGCTAATTATATTATATGGATATTATTTATTTTCTTTTATGGTAATTATGTTTTTTCCTCGTAACTCTTTTTACTTTTATGAATCGTTTTTTTGTTTTTTTATTTTTACTAGCCTTTTTCCTTTTTTTCTCTTTTTTATATAGTTTCATAGAGCCTCCCTCCCATTCTCCTATAGTATTATCAATTAATGTTATAAATCTTTCACCAATTTCTTCCGAATAAGAAGATAAGGCAGAATAAACATTGTGAAAAAAATTTGTTACTCGTTCACGAATTCTTGGTAATGAAGGGGCAGGTTCTACTTCTACTAAGGGGTCCGCTTCTTTTTCTTCTAATGGTTCTACTTGTTTAGCAAACCGTTCTTTTTCTAATGAAAGTTCAGCATTTATATGGTGAAGATAATATCTTTCTACTATTTTTTTCATTTCTTCTTCAGTTGCTTCTTCTAATTGGTCTAATTCTCTTTCTATAATACTGGCAATATCTCTTTTAATCTGGTTTCGATGTTGTATATGGGAATTGTCATTCAATGTCTCGGACAATCTTCTTTTAATCATATTTCTAGCACTTTCTCCACTAGCCATATCTTCATTAGCTTTTCCATTTTGTTTTGAAAGAGCAATAGAAGATCTGTCTTCTTCGTTTAATGTTTTATATAGATGCTGTACTTCTAAATCAGATACCACTGATTTAGGTAGATGTGGATTTTCTGATAAGAATGTTGCTTCTAATGAAGCAAACCAGTTCTTTACATTAAATGTTAGCATTGAAACAAGTCTATCAGGTGTACTAACCTTTTTTGACCCAAATCCCCAACAACATCCTTTCATAATAAAACTTCTATTTAATGATAATAATTCATTGCGATATTGTATTAAATGTGTTATTTGTGTAGTAAGCGAATTTTCTAACATATAATCACTAAACTCATCATGTATCATAGTTAACAAAGATTCTACATGGTCCAATCTTTCTTGGTTAGTAACTACATCTGAAGAACAACAATATGTATCTAACTCTGGTATATACTTTGGATGTTCATTTTCTTGACAATCATGTAACCCATTTTTATTTAATGAATCAATATATGCCCAAAATTTATTAAATTTGTTTAGACTTCTAAAGTTTGCTGATTTATTTGGATGACATACATCTTGTTCTTTTTTTTTCTCTTGAACCCCAACCTTTTTTCTTGATAACATATTTATTTTATTATAAATGAATATATTATTTGGTTTTATAAATAAATAACACTATATTTTCTACCATTTCGTCTTTTTCACATTAATCTTGGGTCCCTGACCTCGTTTCTTAATATTATTTGGATCATATTTCTCGTCTTCTTCATCCGAATTGATATCTTTGCTGAGTTCCCAGAATTCTTTGCTTCCCAATTTGAAATCATTGTGTGAGTCGGCTTTGTACCAGAAAACCTGGTCTGTTATACGATTTGATTTTGCCCCGTTGTTAATTACCAAGCATTCATAATTCTCGGTACACTGGTCCATGACTTGGCAAAAAGATTCAAATGTGGGAAACATGCCAGCATAATTCTCATAAATACGTTTTCTATTGGCGATATAAGGTTCTCTCAAAATAAACACATAATCAATATTGGTGCGAAGCATCGGTGGGATTCCTAACGGATATTGCATTGTTATGATTAACATGATCTTCCAATGTCTGCCGTTCATAAAAAGAAGACGCATCATTTTATCTCGTGTCCATGTACCGTCATAAAGACAGTCATCTAAAATGACAAAGGCTCTTGGATCAATGGTGCTTCTTTTATAGGTCTCCATTTCTTTCTTAATTTGTTTCAATACAGATTTTTGTCGTTTTAAAATGTTCTCTACAATAGCAGAGTTGTATTCATTATGAACAAATAATTTTGGTACCAATTTGCCGTAGAAGCCGTTTCCCTCCTCTGTTCCCGCAACAACAACTCCAATTGGAATATCCTGATGGTAGTATAAAAGGTCTCGTACAAGAAACGATTTTCCTGTATTTCTCTTGCCTATAAGTACTACAACTGGACCATTTGATTCATTAGGCTTAAAGCTAATAGTTTTCATGTCAAATCTTTTTAATTCCAGACTTGACATTTTAAATTACTTATATATTATTTAAATAGCTTTTTATTCAATATATGTTTACGCAATACATTCATCATAGTATAGCTGAATAATTTCAACTGTTTTGTCAGTTTTATTAACGGGATTATTCCAATAGGCAATTTGGTTTTTCAAACACTCTAAACGTTCTAGCCATTCTTTTTTCTTAACAATCTTTATCAACCCCATATCTTTTGTTATACCCCAACAAGACTTTACCTTCTTTCCATCTGTATCATAATAATCATCTGGGTTAAATCGTATGAAAATAACTGGACGATGTCCTAAGTCTTGCGATAATTCCATTACTCGTTTATTATCGCAAGAACAATCATATTTTTTATGTTGATTTTCATCAATTTCAACAATAATCACTTGATATCCTAAATCTAATAATAAATCAGGGCGACGTTTAGAACAACCATCATTAATTTGCTTATCAGTGGTCCAAGTTACATTTGGAAATTTCTTCAAAATATATTCAGCTACTGAAACCTCTTTTGTTTTATAATTTTTAGCTATAGGTTTATCTGGAAATAAGTACATATAACAACGCATACAATATCCATCGTATTTTTCTTGGACTCGAATTCCACAATATAAAGTTTTACATTTATCATGACGAACATCTATCATATCTGGCAATTTACACGAAACACAATATTTTGCTTGTAATCCTTCATAATTATATATTGGTTGTACTGTATTACATATGATACAGTTTTTATGATGTGTATTAATCATACCATCAAGACGACACAAAGAACAATATTTTCCGGGTAATCCTTCATAATTAAAATTTGCTTGTGATTTTCCACAAACACATTTTTCATGACAAACATCTATCATGTCAATTTCTTTACACTTGGAACAAAACGCAGCTCTTAGTCCTTGATAATTAAAACTAGGTTGTTTTCCACATTTACATTTTATACTTTTTACATTTATCATTCCATCTAATTTACAGGTCCCGCAATATTTACCAGACAATCCTTCGTAATTAAACTGAGGAGATGTTTGTTTTCCACAAAAACATTTTTTATCCAATACATTTACCATCCCCTCACTTTTACACGAATTACAAAATTCAGCCTTCAAACCCTCAAAATTGAAACATGGTCTAACCCGTTTTTCACATTTACATAATTTTCTATTTGGTTCTATCATTTCGCTATTCTTACACTGCCCGCAATACATAGCTGGTAATCCTGGTAAATTCCATCTAGGTTGGGCTTTTCCACATAAACATTTTTTGTTAAACACATCTATCATATATAATGTTTTATGTTGTACGCAAAATTTAGCTCGTTCACCAGGTATATTAAAAGTTGCTTTTTTCTTACATCCCTCTTTTCCACAAATAGTCATTCTTCTACTATTCCTAAAGAAAACTTTTTAATATATAATTCGTATTATATATTATTCTTCAATTTTTTCCATTTCCAATTTCAGTTTTTCTTTTCGTTTCAAGTAAGCCCTCTTGTTTTTTTCTTTTATTTGTTCAGGAGAAGGCGGATTTGCTTTCATATTTTCTAATAATTTCTCTTTATTTTTTTCATAATATTTCTTTCCTCTAGTAGGCGCCGTATATTTCTTCAAATGGTCCTTTGTTTCCACCAATTCAGTTTCCAATAAAACCACTTTTTCCTCTAATTCCTTTATTTTTTTCAATAGTTCTTCCATAGACTAGTATAATACACAAATATACTTTTATATTTGTTTACTTTATATTTCTACCAAACAGTGAATAAAATCAATAAGTTTGATTTAGGAAGATTTTCTGTTTTATTTAGCTAATGGAGTTCATCAACTATGATAAACGAAAAAACCAAGAACTGTTTGTAAATTTACAAGAGGAATCTCTAACAAATCTCACAAACGTACAGAATTACATCCCTATTTATAATCGTTTCTTTGATTTAAATGAATCCAATTATAATTCTATCAATCTACAACACAAATGGACGCTCTCCTCAATAAAACATCGCACTGAAGATAAAAAGAATGTATATAAAGCCGTCTTAAAAAATACATCCAACGGAAAACCTAAAACAAAAGACATTTTTTTCAAAATGGCACCCTTATTAGATTCATTTAAATATTTAATGGGAAAATATAATGTAGAAGACCCAAAGTTGTTTCAGTTGCCAAAACAAAATTCTACCTCTTCAGACGTCCATCCAAAATTAATAGATACAAATAACTCGGCGTATGTCGACGGTTTTTTTTCATTTTTATCTAGCACACTTATTCATAATCATAAATTTATTCATAGTGTAGATTATTATGGCTCCTTTTTAGCTATCCAGAATTCATTTACAGTGAATGTAGCCGATGATTTAGAATATTTATGTAAGTCGGAGTTTTTTAATAAAAACAAAAACAAATTGTTCTTAGTGGAAGATTTTCCCACTTCTTTTTATGAAGAAAATTATAAACCTCAACAACCTTTGATAAAAATAGATTCCGATGAAATCCAGAATTTGTCTATTGACCCCATTAACAATGATTTATTCGAAGACCTCTTTATTGAAACAGAATCTACGAATTGTATTACCTTGGATGAATTAAGTGAAATGTCTATAGAAGTAAATTTATTAAAAAGCAAACACAATGCTACTATAACTACTATTAAAAGCAATACGAACTCATCCTCTAGTTGTTCCTCCAGGTCTTCTCACACAGAAAGTCAAGAAGACCAATCTCAAATAGAATCGGAAGATGAAGAATTAGGTTCAGACAATGAAGGTTCTCAAGATGAATATAACAGCAGTGAAAGTTCTTATCAGGAACCATGTGTTAACGCAACTCTGAAACAATTTCCAGTACAAGTTATTTGTATGGAACATTGCGAGACCACCTTTGATGAACTTATTTTGAATAACAATGATTTACTCGAAGAGGAATGGTTCTCGGCTTTTATGCAAATTATTATGATTCTAATTACCTACCAAAAAGCATTTTCATTCACACATAATGATTTACATTCATGTAATGTCATGTACAATACAACTGATAAAAAATACTTGTATTACTGTTATAACAAAGTCTATTATAAGGTCCCAACTTTTGGACGCATTTTCAAACTCATCGATTTTGGCAGAGCTATTTACAAGTGTAAAGGACAATTATTTTGTAGTGATAGCTTCCAACAAGGAGGCGATGCTGCCACTCAATATAATACGGAGCCTTTCTTTAATGATAAAAAACCTAGATTAGAACCAAATCCTAGTTTTGATCTTTGTAGATTAGCATGTTCTATTTTTGATTATGTTGTGGAAGATTTAGAAGATATAAAAACCCTCAAAAATTGTAATGAGGTTGTCAAACTAGTAGTAGAATGGTGTTTGGACGACAAAGGACTCAATCTTTTATACAAAACGAATGGAGACGAGAGATATCCCGAATTTAAGTTATATAAAATGATAGCAAGAACCGCTCATAAACATACTCCCCAAGCACAATTGAATAGAAAGGTATTCAAGCAATATGTCTGCCAAAAAGCGGCTGTTAATAGTGAAGAGTTAATGAATATAGATGAAATTCCTTCATTTATCGTATAAAAAAACAAAAAATACTATTATTTTACTATAACTATAATAAAATAATAATATGACCTATGGGTTTATTTTAACTAGACATGTAAATTCTGATATAACAAATAGATATTGGAATGAATGTGTAAGATGTATTCGAAGATTATATCCATTTAGAAAAATTGTTATTATTGATGATAATAGCAACCAAGAATTTGTAAAAAGTGATTTTCCTTATACAAATGTAGAAGTAATACAATCGGAATTTCCAAAGAGGGGTGAACTATTACCTTATTATTATTTTTATAAAAGACACTTTTTTGATAATGCTGTTATTATACATGATAGTGTCTTTATAGAAAATAGAATTTTTTTTGAAAACCTAGAACACAATAAAATATTGGTATTACCTTTGTGGCACTTTGAAGAAAATCGCACGGAAAATGTTGACAATACAGTTCGATTAGCAAATGTATTACATAATAAACGACACTTATTAGAAGCACTAAGAGGTGGCAATAATAATTCTGTATTAGCACTAAATTCAACTACATGGCATGGATGTTTTGGTGGACAGAGTTTTATCAACTGGAAATTTTTAGACTATCTTAGAAATAAATATCATTTATTTAACTTATTATCTGTAGTACAATGTAGAACAGACAGATGTGGATTAGAACGCATATTAGGTATACTTTTTTGTATGGAATATCCTTTATTAATTAAAACAAAATCTTTATTGGGTTCAATTCAGAATCGTATAATGAGATGGGGATATACCTATGAAGAACATTGTAGGAATATGAGGAAATATAAAAAAACACTTGTACCAGTTGTAAAAGTATGGACTGGAAGATAAATATGTTACCTTAATAATATTTGTAAAAATTTAAATGATAGTATACCTTAAAAAGATAAAATAATAATGGTAGACCACCCCATGTCACAAATATTAATGTTAGGTATTAATAATAATTATCCAATGATATTTTCAAATGGTGCGTATTATTTTAATAAAGGAACCTATATTTGCTGTTTAGATCTAGAATCAGAATTAGAAGTCCAAATAAAAGTAGAGGACTTGGTGCCAAATATGTTAGTAAAAACCTATCGACATGGATATAGAAAAATTACATATATTTATTATAAAAAAACACTAAATAATTCAACTACATGGAACAAAAATATGTATATAATGAAAAAAACAAAATATATGCTTGATGATTTAATTTTAACTGGATGCCATAGTATTTTAGTAGATACTTTATCAGAAACACAAGAAAATTATGTTCGACAACATTCTTTATTTAAAGGGGTTATTCCAACAATAGATGACAAAAAACTATTATTTTCAGCTAGTTCAACATTATTTACTCCTTTACATGATACGAATATGTATACACTATATAATTTTGTTCTTGAAAATGATGGCAATGATGATATACGATATGGTATTTGGGCTAATGGTGTTTTGTGTGAAACACCATCAAAAAACTACTTTGATGAAAATCTAAAATAACAACGTAGGTTAAAAAATCTGCGGGTTAGCTAAATAAAAAAGCACAAACAAATAACATAGAATTCCTAAAATGATAGATAGCAACCAAATAGGTAAAATTGTCTTATTTCTATATCCAACACCAAACTCTCTAATACTTCCATCGGCTTTGTATAAAAATCCGGGTTTTCCAAATTGTATCATAATGAAGATGATTAAAAATAAAACAATAGCTACCAAAATGGGATGAGTTCTAATAAAAGGACGATATGACATTACTTATATATTATATATATAATTATAAACCAATTTTATCATTATATTTTATTTTTATACAATAGAATCCTATTCTTCGTAATCATCAGGATCTCTCTCGTCGCCATATCTAGTATCACCATCCATATAGTCTTCTCCCATTCCAGACATATCATATTCATCGCCTTCAGCATATTCATCGGCCGCCTGTTCTTCTAAATAGTCATCCATATCTACATCTTCATAGTCCCCTCGTTTTCTCATTGTTTTTTCTGTTTGTGCTATTTTCTCCATCTCTTCTCTCTCATCATCATAGGCGTCTTTTACATAAGTCGTAAGCCCCTTCTGTAATCCCTTGGACCATGCTCCCAACTTGTTAATTTTCATAATAGTGTCTACATTTCTTTCTTCATCGGTCAAACTTTTAAGTCGGTCGGTAAAGGTATCCTTTTCACGTTCTTTGGATCGGAATACATAATCCATCACTTTGTCATAACTAAAATTGGCTACTAATTTATGATCTTCCATAATAGACAAATAAGCTAACAATAACTTGGCTACGGTTGTTTTCAACTCTTTTTTATTGCCAAGTAACACACTGGGATTCAAGGAAGGCATCAAAATTTGAGACTCGTCTTCAACAGTTTCACTCGAAAGTTCTGGTAGTCCAACGCCTACTAACGAAATCATATCTTGACGTTCGGTTAACTCTATATAGGTTTGAAAAATAGAAAAGGTATAATACTCGAATAATAACCTGCTGGTTCTCTTATCAAAAATAGAGGTAGTTTCAGTTTCTTTGTAATGGATATCCGTAAAATATGGTGTCGTAGATGCCATTTCTAACAAAATATCACATTCCTGTGGGATAGCCAATAAAATTGAGGTTAATTTTTTATCTTCGTAAAATGGGCGTAATCCTTCGTAATAATTTCTGACATGTTTAATAATATCAAACTTATGGCTTTCTGATACATCCCAGTGTTTGGGGATCTGAATAGACTCATTATCTACACTTTGTAAAATAAGTTCAGGAAAAATAGACGCCATATTCTTCATATAAGTTTTCATAAATTGTATAGCATTATAAGTAGAGTTATCAGATATTGGTTTTATATCAGCAGCATTTGTTTCCCAGCTAGACAGATGATTTAATATATTCTCTATTTTTTTTGCTTCTGATTTATTCATATTACCATATTGCGTTAAAAATTCTACGGTTGTAGCCTTCATCTTTAGAATATTTGTTCCCAAGAAATTTTTCAAATCATGAGTGTCCTCTGACTCTTTGTCTACATTCAAATCAAAAGTATCTAACACAGCTGTGAGTTTTTCTTTTAACTGTATATCTATTTTTTTATTACGTTTTACAGTTTCCTCTTCATCTTCCTTCTCTTCTTCGGAAGAGTCCCGCGTGGTTCCCTTTCTTTTTAACCCCTTATCGCGTTTATATTCTTTACTATCATGGTAATCGATTACATTTCGTAATCGTTGTATAGCAGCCGCTGTTATATCCATATCTTCATCCGACGCCTTATAAGTAATAATATTTTTTCTATTGACAACTTGAAGTAATCGTAAAAAAGAAGTATTGTCGTAGTTTCTTCCGTCTTGTTTCAACTTTCGAATCATTTCATGAATAGATTCATCCAGAGAAAACGACATACTCGGCTTATCAGAACAAACCGCCAATAAATCTTCATTCAACGGTATTGCTGATGTAAATTTACACATGCGTATAAAGGCACGATAAATAGTTTCCTCATTGTACTCATCATTAATGGATGGATATATATTTTTTGTATTTTCTTGAGATACCAAATAAGGTGCTCTATTTATCAAGTAAATATCACGCAATACTTTTCCCAAAGATTCTATTATTTTATTATATTTGCGTATTTCTTCATCTTCTTTTTCAAAATAAGAAAGAGTTGTACTGCTACTTCTATCTTCATCACAACAAGAATTCTCTAAGAAGGGATTATTAGACGAATTTGTCAAAATCAATTTCTTTTTATCAATAATTTTCTGGATTTTTTCTTGTAATCCCAAAGAAAATAATAATGCCTTACTCTCGATAACGAGTACCTTCTCTCTTTGTTTTCTAGAGCCACTTCTAAAATCTTGTATCACCAACTTTGTATACTCACTACTAACACTTTCGATTCCATCCGAAATATGAAATGGTTTCAAAGGGGGTAAAAACCCAGACCATTTACTCAAAGAATGATCGTTAGGTATTGACTCATTAGGACTTGTCAATAGATATTCTGCCTTTTCTTGAAATTTACGAATAACATCCGAATTAGTTAAATAATACGTTTCAATAAATCCTTTTAGTTTTTCAACAATTTTATCCTCTTTCGATTTCTGTAAAACAGACCAAGGATCGGTAGAACTGCGAATTTTATATGCCACACATGCTATATAGATAAGACCACTAAAATCTCCCGTTCCATCGAATGGGAATCCCGAAAAAGATTTAACACACCCAGGAAATGATTTTCGAGTTTTTACAGATGGAATCGATACTTGTACGCCTATTAAAAAGGCCCCCAATGTTAAAAATAAAACAGATAAATTATAAATAGTTTGTCTAGGAGGAATTGTTTTTCCTTTTTTTGCCATATTTTCAATCTTCTCCTTATACAAAGTCTCATCTGGTACTGCCAATGGCATGGAATTCATTACAATTTTTATCATGAATTCTCTCTGGTCTTCTACATGTAATCCCATAAACCCGGCCAAAGCTGTAATAATATTATTTATCATTTTTGTTTCTGGGCTGTCAAATTTAGTAACGGGTTTTTCTTTACTAGAACTCAATATAGCATCTCCCATATCCTGTTCCATGACCTCTCTTGTTTTTACCTTGTACCCCTCTTCATAACCTTCATCAATTCCAAAGTCAATAAGACGAATAACATATCCACTGTGTTTATCCACCCAAGCATCTCCATCATCACTTAAAGCTCCAATCTCTTTAATGACTGAATCCACGTGATTTGAATAATTGGCGGAATCATTAATAAAATGTCCGGATAAAGTATACAGAAAAGCGGGCATTAACTTTACACTTGTTTCAATACAATAACGCCAATATGGATCTTCTTCTTCAGAATCAATTGCTTCTCTAGTAAACCGTGTAGCAAACTTAACCAAGTCTGATTGTTTTTTTACAAAATCAGATTGTCCCATGATTACACCCAATAGTTTTGAATAGGGTGATATAATAATATCAGCAACTTGTTCTTCAGCATTACTAGCTACTCCAAGTTTAAATTGTTGTGTGTTATATTTAAACATTTTACTCATTTCCATCTCTTTGAGTTTTTCCATAACTCCTGAATGATATTCTACTTGGCTAGTTAATTCTGCCTCCAACTCTTCTTTCGATTTTTGATAAGTAATATCAAATTCTTTTATCATTTCAGTAAGAGCAATCTTTTTCAAAGATTTTTTATTTGTAGTCATAGATTCACATGTGGCATCCTGATATTTTTTTGCTACTTCAATACAGTTTTCTTGAAAGTTACACAACATACTACTACTATTCGTAGACACCGTAGGATCAACTGTATCATCCTGAACCCATCGTCCATTTGTTCGCTTATAGTATTGAATTTTATCATCAGGATCTTCCATATACATAATAGCGTAATCCCCGTCACGAACCTCTTTCATACCATTAATAATAGTATCCGCCATAAAAGGGGCTTCTTCGGCAGAATATGTATACTTCTTTTGAAGTTTATCTATTAAAAATAATTTAAATTGTTCTGGCGGCATTTTAATCTGTTCTTTCTCATAATCTTCCAACATGGAATATGGTGTTGTATCAAATTTTTTATCTACATAGATAGTTTTATCGTTATCTGCCGATAATTCTTCCAAGTCATTATATTTATATTGCTTGACAATATTATACGTAATACATTTTTTATCGTCCTCCCCTTCTTGTCTCTGTTTAAACGCTTCTATTTCACTATCTATAATGGCATTTATATTTTCAGGCAACATAAGATGTATATTATCCATGGCTATTATGGATTGATAAAAAGCCCCATAGTCTCTCAATAATAGACGTCGCAAAAATTCGGAGTTTGTAGTATTTTCAGCTTTATCGTATTGATAACTTTCATATAACTCTCTATGTTCCACTCTAGGATTAAGAATATTGGTTAGCGAATTAGTGTTTGCTATATTACCAATTTTTGGATCTTTCTCTCCTCTAATAAGGTTAAATTGCTTGCGCCTTTCTAAAAACGTTTTATTATATTCTGAAATTTTAACTTGAAGGAAGGCAGTAATCTCCTTATACTGCATAAATGTCAGGTCATCTGTATAGACTAAAAATGGTTCCATCATAGAAATCACTTCATGAATAGACAGTTTTCCCACAATGTATTTTTTGATTAAATTGAAAAGAACTCGGGTTTTGGGTATAATGGCATTTAAAAACTTGGAATATAATTCATCCTTATCTAACCGCGCGTTTTCTTCGGTTTCTAACAATACATAATTTTTTATAGTAGAGACAAATGTTTCTTCATCTAATTCCAATTCTTTATCAATATTATCTACGGTAATAGTATCCATATTAGTGGATTTTTTAAGAAGTTGCCAATATTGAATAAACGTCATGTGTAAGTTAGATTTATCAAGAATAGTGGTTCCAGGAAGAGATACTCTGGAAAAACGAATGACTGGTTCGGGAAGAGTTACGATAGATTTTAAATACAAGGTGTCTGGTGGAGTGAGTTGAACCTTGTGTGCTATTAATTTACTACCAGTAATTTGGTCGGCATGTAAACGGTTTAATCCCATATTGTATTTTTGAATGACGAATCGTCTGGATGTAACAATGTCTTTTTCTACAACAGAGGAGTATAAATCGTCTAGATTATCAATAATAACATTTAGATCATTCTCCATAAGTAGTTTACTAATAGCATGGCGTTGTTGGTCTGGTTCGATTCCTTCAAAAGGAGTGAAAAAAGGATTTAATTCAGAAATCATGCTGGCATATCTATTTTGATCGTCTGGGCCATCGTTTGCCTTGTATGTATTAATAATCGTCTCCATATTTTGAAAATCTGCCGTCGAAGAAAATGGTTGAATATCTGAATTTTTTATTTCTTCTTTAGTGCTAATATCATATACCTTTTTTACATTTTGGGCAACTGGTAAAATCCAATATAAAAGTGATTTAAGTTTCTTTAAATCATGAAACAATGGTTTCCATGAAGCATCTTTCACTAATGGACCTGTTATATTACCACGGGCGTCCATTGTAGAAAAATGTGTTCGTAATTGCTTAAAGCGTTCTATCATAACATGTATATTATTGAGTACCTTACTAGTTCTTTGAGTGTTGGGAATCGTAGACAAAAGTTCATCCAACAAATCACCAGTTTGCGATTCTATATTGTATCGTTGTTGAGAGACATCGACATCCACATATTGGTCGATACTTTCCAACTCCTCACCAAATTTGAGTTCATCGGCTCCTATAATGAATTCTCGAATTGTATTTTTAATTTTCATAGAAGGGGCAGCAGCATATTCCAAATGGGCGAGTTCTTCTCGTTCATAATCATTGTGACTATCAACATCATCTGATAAAGATGGTAGGTCTGAACCTTCTTTTTTTTCTAATAACTCTGGCTCACCTTCTAAAGTTGTTTTTGTTTTTTCAGGTTCTTTTCTGATTTCAAACAAAGTGATGGGTAAATCTTCAGGAATACCCTTATAAGCAAAATTAATATAAATAATTTCTTTCTCGGGATAAGTTGTTACCTCAATCATGTCTTCTTCTACATTGGTAATTTTGCCAGTAATGATAGTAGGAACATCTCCGCCAAAATAAATATTTATCCATACACCCGAGTCTAAACCATGTTGTCTGGCATACCCTTCTTTTTCATTGCGATAAAGTAAAGAAATAGTTTCAATAGTGCCATCTCCTAAGGTATGATCGTCATTTATTTTTATTTTCATAGGTGTCAATTGATTCACCTCTAATAAATTAATTTTAGTGGAATCAATATAATCAATTAAAAAGGTTCCGTCGTGTAAGTATTCATTTTTAGGGGCACTGATTTTGATAACATCGCCCAATTGAAGAGATAGCATACTTTCTTCTTCTTGTTCTTCTACCTTCTCTTCTTCCTCTTCTTTTTCCTCTTCTTCTTCCTCTTCTTCTTCTTTCTCTTCCTCCTTTTTTTCCTCTTCCTCTTCCTTTTCGGTAGTTTTTTTAAAAATATCAGTTTTAGTTGATGGCAGAGAACCTTCATCGTCTTTTTCTTCTTCAGTAGTTGTTTTAAAAATGTCGGTTTTATTTGATGACATAGAATCTTCTCCTATAGTTATACTAGAAATTTATAAAAGTTTATTAAACCGAAATAATTATAAATAATTATTATTAATTATAAGTTATAATAATAGTTATAACAGCTTTTATTCACAAGCCTATTTTAGAATCAAGTAAGCCTAAATTTTTATATAATTGTATTATATATTGTAATACTATAAATGAAAAAACTAAATAAAACTATTTTTATAGTGGTTATTGTAGTATTTTTATCTATTATGATATACAAAATATATAATACTTTAACAAAAGAAGGAATGCAGCAGTGGTCTGATGATACAGAAAATAAATTTTTAATAGCAATGAATAAAAACAATCAACTTAATCCAGGTGGTACCACTATACAAAATGTCAAAGAGTTAGAAAAAAATGTATCTGAGGAAGATGCCCAATATTATATTAAAAATGGTGAATTTAAATATGATAATGGTTGGGCAGGGTCAGTCACAGATTCACTAGCATCAGGGTTTCCATTAGATCTTCTTAAAAAACCATCTATTAGTATTACACGAGAGGGTAGATTAGTAACTCCAATAAATGTAGAACAAGCAAAAAAATTACCTAATACTCCATCTTGTAGAATAGATACTAACGGAAATTTAGTAGGAAATAGTATGTATATGATCGATAAAGATGGAAATGATAATCCAGTAGCTAATACAGACCTTCCTTCGGAAATATCTGGATTTTTATTTATGAATAGCCCGTGTAACCCATGTGATTTATTATCGCCAAAACCTCTTTATAATTGTCCTTTTACATTAAAGGATGCTTCGGGGAACAAAGCACCAACGAGCTCAGTTTTACAATATATATGGAAAGTTGGAAAATATCTTCCATCTTCTTCATCTACTTCTTCATCTATTCCTTCATCTGGTTCTTCATCTGGTTATTCTTTTGGATTTTAATTTTTATTTTCTATTTAATAATAAAATAATATTTTATTATAGTATCACAAGATAAATGAAACAATCAATAATATTTTTAGGACTAGTCTTTATACTAGCAGTTATAGTATATAAATATATAACTAGAAGACCACCCGGTCCGGAATTTCCATATAAAGAGTCTTTACAAAAAGACCGAGAGACAGGGTTTTTCCCCTTTCGATATTTCCAAGATTCCAATTCCAATCTCCTTCCTTTTGTAGCCGTTGCCGGATTTTTTAGGGATGAATCAGCTAAACAAAAGTATTACGAATATGTGGAAAATGGAATTCATGTTTTTGGAATCACTGCCTATAAATCTTTTCCTAGAATTATTACAGATGGTACTGAAGGAGACTACGAAACCAATGACGACTTTGATTATACGGGTAGTATTAAAAATTGGTTATGTTGTTTTAATCGTCCTCAAGAATACGGATTCACTGAAGACAACAATATCATTGTTATGAGTGAATCGGATTTTTATGATGTTTCTATAGAAGAAACTACAGTAGAGAAAAAATATGATTTTATTTATGTATGCCTAAAAGATGAAAAACCAAATTGTCCCATCAATGGTTGGAATGCCGTTAATCGCAATTTCAAATTGGCAAAAAAATGTTTTCCTATTATGATTGGTGAGTATGGAATGAATGGACTAGTTGTTGGACGAGTAGGTTGTGGATTAGAAAACCTTTATGGAGATAAGTTGGAAGTCACTGATATGTTAGATTATTATGTTTTACAAGAAAAAATGGCACAATCCAGATTTTTGTTTGTACCCAATATATTCGACGCATCGCCAAGAGTGATTAGTGAATGTATAACAAAGAATGTACCGGTTTTGATGAATAAAGATATTTTATGTGGTTCAAAATATATTACTTATGAAACTGGGGAATTCTTTGAAAATGAGTATGACCTTCGAAGTTCTTTAAATAGACTGTTAAATAAAATGGATACTATTTCTCCGGCATCATGGTGGAAAAAAAATTATGGTACCGATACAGCAGAGAAAAAATTGCGCGAATTTTTGAATAGCGCATTTCCCGGGTCCTTGACAAATATTCCAAATGTGAAATTTGTATTATAAAAAATTGATATAATAGAATAATAACTATATATTCTATTATAAAAAGAAAACTATGATAGGTAATCGCGGAAATTATTTAAGACATATGGTAACATTGAATCCAGAGGTTCTTTTACAAAAGTATTTTGGTATTAGTAATACCGATAAATCTAAAGAATTTGCTCTTCACATGAGTCTTATAGAAACAAATCTGCTCGAAGTCTCATTTACTTATAAAAAATTATTCCCATTTATAGATTTTAGAGCATTGCCACTAGAAATCTCTGATTTAATTCATTCTTATACATCCGGATATATTTGTATCAAAGCTAATATTTTATATACATCTGAATATCCGTTTAGACAACCTATATGGAAGCTAATCGATGTAGAACATAATGTATCTTCGTATATAAATCTAAAAGAGTATTATGAGTATTTGATTAAAAAACATAACGAGCAATACTTGATAGATTGGTCTCCAGCAATCAATTTTAACACTGATATATTAGATTTTATTCAAAAGATAAACCATTTTGAGTATATTGTTTAGATACACAGTTACCGTTAGAACTTCTTTGAAATGGACTTGTAGATACCTTCAGCATCTTCAATACACATCTTCAGATTCTGCTTTATCATCGTAATCTCGGTATCCTCTTTATAAGCTAGTCGAATAATACTATTGGCATCATGTGGGTGCATTTTTTTGAATCCACAATAACTTAAGGTCTTTACCCCTTGAAAGAATTTGGTATACAATAGATACTCCAATACTTTTCCAATGGTGTAATCCTCATTTTCCAAAATAATATCATAACAATGTTTCATGGTGTTTTCAGCAGGATGTATATCTATTTCACTAGTGTCAATTGCGGTAGACAACTCAGATAGCTTTGTAATAAGAATATGACATGCTTTTTTAATGAGCTCTTGATTGGCAAACACTCCTACTGATTCAACAGTGAAATCAAAACTATTTTCCCGAATGACTCTCTCTCCATCCAAGAGTTTCCAATTCTTTGACTCAAACTCGATTTTCTCTTTGCTTAACCCATCGTCCTTCCATTGCTGTCGTTTCTTTTCCAACTCTGTTTCCATTAAATCTTTATCCTGTGTATATCCGTAAGCACAAACAGAAACAGCATTGAACGTTCCATCTTCTTTACAAGTACCAATAGAGAATTCGCATGTCATTTGAAGTTTTTCTCCAGGAATCTCATCAGAAATACGAGGTCTTAATCTAGCAAAATCAATATAATATCCAGTCAAATCATTTGGTGGGAAGATTTCTTGTTGATCTTTGGCAGATAGATATTCATTTGTCCCCAAATCCTTAATTTTGAAATCTTCAGTAGTAACATATAGAATGGTATCCGTTTTATTTTCCACATTGAGCTCCATCCTTAAATTTTCCAAAGGCATCTTCAAGTTTGTAATATGAATTGGAATACAACTTAGTCGTTGCTTCAAAATTTCGTTATTAAGACGACTAGTATTTACCGTGATATTTGCCTTATTTTCTTCATATGGAGTGGTTTTAAAGACAACGGTCGGTATATTTGATATCACGGTTCGTCGCAAAGCATTCGCTATACTCACATTCACATTAGACAAGGTAAACTGGAGGACATTTCCATCCTCCAATACATTTTCGATTCGTGGTTCCATGACTAGTACTCTATTCTTATATGAATCTATATTTAAACTTATTTATAATTAATCAATTTTTTGTAAAATGAGTTAGAAAAAATTTATATAAAAATATACAGATACTAAATGAGTTCGATTTTATATTACAGTAATTATTGTGAACATTCCAAAAAATTATTACAAAGCTTATCTAAGACTCAAGTAAGTAAGGAGATCCATTTTATATGTATAGATAAAAGGGAGCGTGATCCCAATAGTGGGAAAGTGAATATTATTTTAGAAAGTGGACAGAAAATTGTCATGCCGGAAAATGTATCAAAAGTACCAGCTCTACTTCTTTTAACAAAGAATTTTCAGGTACTATATGGAGATACTATTTATGAATATTTAAAGCCACAACAAGAAGTAGTTACTAGGCAAGCTACATCTAATAATATGGAGCCTATGGCATTCTCTCTTGGTGCCAATGCTGGATTCTTTGGATCAGGTGTTGCTTCGGATCAATATAGTTTTCTAGATATGGATGCCGACTCTTTAAAGGCAACTGGTGATGGCGGTATGCGACAAATGCATAGTTATGTAACGTTAAACCACGCCGACGCAATTAGTACTCCCCAAGATTCGGAAAATTATAAACAAAATAAACTGCCCGAAAACATGACAATTGAAAAGTTACAACAACAGAGAGACCAAGAATTATCGGTTTTAAGTCAACAACAAAAAAGAGTATAATTATCGGTTTCTTAGCATATCACTAATAAATATAAAATTATTATAAGGGGGAGAATTGGCTCTATAGGCGGCTATAATATTTTGCTCCATTGCGGTTTGTTTCGTTCTATATTGAGGAGGGAGACGAGACAGCTGGACGAGTATATGATTACGGCCTAAGGTTGTAAAGGTTTTCCTATCATGGAAAGGAGCTAAAGGAGGCATATAATATACGCACAGAAAAAAACTTATTACCATTTATGGTTACAGAATTAATTTACAAAAATAAATTTGTAATCACATAATATAAAAATAATATTATTATTATACTTTTAGAGTTAATTGCTTAAAAATATAATAGAATACATAGATAATGTCGGCGAGTATTGTGTTAACAACATTTAATGATCACTTTATGGAATTTGTAAATGATATTGTAAATGTATTTCCGGATAATATAGATATTTTATCCGCAAAAAATGCTTTTACCATGATGCGAAAAGCCAATCCACGATTACTTATTAAAATTTGGAGCACACATATAGTTACAAGGTACAAAGATGTTATAGACGCGGGAGATTTAAGCTTTTTTGTGGAAAAAGATTATGTGGATGATTTTCAAACTTCAAAAAATTCAAAGGTAATTGTAGAGGCGATTGATCGTATTAGAAATCCTGTAAAACTAATGTCTATTGAAGATCAGACTAAAACAATGAAATACGTTCAAAATTTAACAAAATTGGCACAATTATATCAAGAATATTAGGATTTAAATAAATAAACATTACATATAATTATGGAGAATTCTATTCCCGAGAAGTTTGAAAAGATTATTAGTGATTTTGTGGGTGATATTACCACGACGTTTCCAGAATACGATATGCTTATTAAGAAGTGGTTTTTAAAGCCAGATTGGGTAGAAACTATTTACACCTATTGTTTGACAGTATTTCCCGAGCGTTTTATGGATATTTTGTATAAAAATGTAGAAATCTTTGGAAAGGAATCTACAGTCAATACGGATTTTTTACCAGGAATAAGTTTTCGATATTTATGGCAGTGTGACATCAGCGATTCTACAAAGGAGGCCATTTGGAGATATTTACAATTGATTTCAGTAACCATTGTTGCCAAAGGAGATAATAATTTTAGCGACACGTCAAAGATTTTTGATGCCATTAACGAAACAGAGTTCAAAGAGAAATTAACAGAAACTCTTGAGAAGATGCAGTCCATTTTTACATCAAATGAGAATCCAGAGGCGTCTGCTAGTACTAATAATTCATCGTCAACACCGGAATCTGACTCGGGGCTACCTTCCCCTGAAGATATGAATGAACGTATTCAAGGTATGATGGGTGGGAAATTAGGAGATTTAGCGCGTGAAATAGCAGAAGAGACTGCCGGAAATTTTACTGGAGATATGGAGAATGCTACTAATGCAAATGATGTTTTTCAAAAGTTATTTCAGAACCCCGGAAAACTTATGGGGCTAGTAAAGAATGTAGGAGAAAAATTAGATTCGAGAATCAAGTCGGGTGATATTAAAGAAAGTGAGCTTTTATCAGAGGCGACAGAATTAATGGGAAAAATGCAAAATATGCCAGGAATGGATAATATTCAAGAAATGATGGCAAAGATGGGTTTAGGTAAAAGAAGCAAGGTAAATACAGCAGCAATGGAGGCTAAGATGAGTCAGATGCAGAAAAGTGAGTTATTGAAAGAGCAACTAAGGAAAAACGTCCAAGAAAAAAAAGCAAAGGCCATGGCAGAGGCTATGGCTCAACTAGCTAAAAACAATGCTTCAACGGGTCCAGCTTTATCAGATGAACAGCTGCTATCTATCTTTAGCACTGGTGAGAAAGTGGAGAAAACACCAGTAGGTACAACAAGCCAAGGAAAGAAGAAGAAGGGAAAGGGTAAAAAGTAAAAATACAAAATAATTTTTATAAACGTATAAACTTATAAAAATTATGTTAAGATATAATATACTTATGTCATATACACCATTTTGGACCAACGACCCATTGATATTATTAGATAATCGATTCTTGAGACAATTGTGGCCCAATACATCCATGTCTTTTGAAGGTAAATTAAACGCTATTACTCGACTTGTGATATTATTGACATGTTTAGGTTTTTTTGTAACGCATTCCATTAACATTTTAATAGTAGGAGTAGTAACAATCCTTTGTATTATTTTATTATATACGATGAAAAAAAAACAAGTTTCCGAGGCTTTTAGTGGTAATAATAGTAAAAAAACATTAACGAATAATAATGAAACCATTATTAATCCAGCTACTTTGGAATCCTTCTTGAAATCAGAGTTTCAACCCACTGAGAAAAAAAATCCATTGGGAAATGTTCTTTTAACAGAAATACAGGATACACCTTTAAGAAAATCTGCTCCCCCTTCTTTCCAAACCCAAGTGTATGAAGATATTAATCAAGCAACAAAAAAAACGATACAGCGATTAAACCCTAACATTAAGAATACAAACAAACAATTGTTTGGTGATTTAGGAGAAAAGTTTGAGTTCGATCAATCTATGTGGAATTATTATTCTACTCCCAACACAAAAATTCCCAACGATCAAGGTGCCTTTGCCAATTGGTTGTATGGAAATATGCCATCTGCCCGAGATGGAGACGCGCAAGCACTTTTACAAGACAATGTCAGATATAATTTATATTAAAAAAAAGAAACAATAAAAATATTATGTTTTACCTTTTCTTTAGTAAAAAATAATAGTATAATATAGTATTATAATATATCCATGGCCAATGTATCAAGTTATCTCTTTGACAATATGTCCCGCATAGGCAATGATGCTTGTTCTCAAGATCAAAATTCAATTCAAAACATGAATGCTTGTGATTATACGCTTCAAAATTTCTTTGCTAGTGACTGTACCATGAGAAAACCAATTGATTTAGCCATTTCACAGCCTGGCGTGAATTACTCTGGTGGACATCAAGTTGGAGCGGGTGGATGTAATATTGATGATAACTCCAATCTACAAATTGGTTCTATTCAAACAAATCCCAGAAGTCGCATCGATTTATTTCACCGACCTTTTGCTACGGTGCCTTATTTAGGTCGTGGATCTGTTGATCCTATTTTGGAATCACAGATTCAACAAGGAGAGTGCATTACGAATAAGCGAACTGTCACCAAATTATCTGAAAAGAGCTACTTAAAGTACCAAACAACACCTCTATTGCCGGATGTGAAAGAGCGTATGACCAACCCGAGCTATAGTGTGGAAGGTGTTGCATCCGAAGGGTGGATTCGTGGAGGCGTGCCATCACGTGAACTGACAAGAGACAACACGAATTAAAAACTAGAATAGATAAGAAAGAATTTAAAGAATATACATCGTATAAAGTATAATATACAATGTATAATACAAAAGTAGTATGTACTTATAATTATTATAATCCCGAACTACCCGTTTTCGAACCGCTGAAAGATATTTCGGATATAGACGAAGATATGGAAGATGTTTCGAGTGAACTATACAAGTCGGAGTTTTTACAGTTATTTGATCTAGAAACCTATGATAATACTGTTATACAAGATACCATGGCTGAAGTATTGGATAAAATCAAAGACTACCCTCCATTTTTGTCCTGTTTACAAAAAGGGGCGGCTAAGGTAATGTCACAAGATATTCAGATTGGCTTTATGATTTTATACTCATACCATTACTTTTATATTACACACCTTTGTGTTATTGAATTTCTGGAGAAGGGTTCCATATCTGAAGATAAAACCGCGTTTTTATTGAATGCTATTAATAAATAAGTAGACCTATATTTTACGATAAAATTATTGCTTTATATAAAATATAATTATATTATAATGTATATAAGTATGTTTTCAAAAAAAGAACTTGTTATTCGAGGTATTAAAGTAATCGATTTTGGTTTTATTGTAACCATTTATTTCTTTTTAGGATTTATTTTTGCTAGGATTATCGATCAACTTCAGCCAAAATCGAAAAAAGAGAAACTAGAGGATAAACCTATGCGTAGACTTTTCATGGATGTTGTTTTTATTTTGTGGGGGTCTGCTATCATTATGTACGTTATCAAAAATGCTGTAGAAATGATACCTTTTCCTTTAAATAATGTATATGGATACAAACATAGTAGAACAATTCAATCGGAGTATGCTGGTATTAGTATTTTTTCGTTTGCTCTCTTTTATTTCCAAAAAGAGTTACCTATGAAAATGAATATTTTGTATAATAATATGTTTGTTAAAAAATAAAGGGGTTTTATATAAATAATAAAACCCATATAGAATCATTTGAGTATTTATTATTATTGATGAAATGGGTATACATATTAAAGTGTGAAAATGATTATTATTATGTTGGTGAAACTAAACGATTATATAGAAGATTTTGGGAACATAATGAAGGTTGTGGTGGATTAAACACGTCTATTTATAAACCAGAAGGTATTGTAGCAATTTATAAAGTAAATAATTTGGGAAAATTTTTTGAATATAATAGTAATGTTATAGATACAATTAACAACAATTATACAATACATAATCAAAAAGGGTATGATAAGTGGTTATTAAAAAAGTTTAATGATAATGTAGAAAATGATTATGATAATTTAGAAGTAGAAAATAACATAACTGAATGTCTAATGTCTAATAATAAAGAGAATTGGGAAAAAATAAGAGGTGGTAAATACACGCGATTTATTGAATATAAATTCCCTACAAATGATTATGTAAAAGAATTGCCTATTTGTAAGTGTGGTCTTCCCTGTGATATAAAAAAGAATGAAGATAAAAATTATTTATTTTTTAGATGCGCAAAAAAAAATATGTGGGATAGTTTTAAGGAACAATTTGATATAGATGAAGAAGCTTGTGATTTTTATATGGAATATTCAAAGGATAAACAATTTAGGTTGGAAGAAACAACAAAGTTCTCGGATAGAAAAAAAACTCTAAAAGAATTATTCAAAAAATCATTTTGGTTAGATAATGTTGAAGAAGAAATAGATGGAGAACTTGGACAATGTGTATCTTGTAATAAATATGTTTGGTCTGATAGACAAGGAAATTTTAAAAATAATGGAATTGAATATAACAGCAAACGATTATTATTATGTTTTGACTGTTTTATTGATAAAAATGAAGACTTATCAAAAAAATATAATATTATAAGCCAAGGTAAATGTTTAATAAAGTTAAAAAAATAAAGGTTTGAATTGTAAATAAGAAATTTTCTTATCTTTTCTTATATATAACAATGGCTTCTACCAGAAACTTGAATACTCCAGGAAATTATTGTTTAGAACAAAGACAATTTAAAGAATTCGAAAATTACACGCTTTATCCTAACTCACAATATGGTGCTGCTGTTGACACTAGACTTCCCGGTAATGGTGTGAATCCCGCTCAGATTCCCTGGAACCAGCTTTCAAACAATGCCGTTCAAATAGAATCCTTTTTGTTTGGCATTAGCTCGACGAATTTAGTCAATCCTAGTTTATCGAATAATAAAATTGTCCCTGATTTGAAGCCATTGAAAACTGTGAATTTCTTCGAAAAGAGTCCTCTATTGATGCCAGAGCCTCTTGCTGTTGAAAAGAGACAACGACCTTTTCCTTGTCCCTAAAATTTTTATTTTATGTAGTAGATAAAATAAAAATATATAGTAATACAAATAATAGTAGTATATATTATGGCCTTTACAAGATTTCGCGATGACCCAGCAAGAGTTAGTAAGCAGTTACAACAATCAACCGATCCAGGTAGATGGATCCTCAATGTACCTGGTAATGGAGACACGCCATCGTATATGGCTGATCCTCAAGTAAGAATACAAACTTGGGGCGGCAATTTAATGACAAACTCTGTCTTGCTAGAAGGTGAATTGCGAGGCGTTGGTAGACCGCTTAATCGTGATTGTTTAGGAAAAGATCAGTACACTAATTATGTCGCCACCAATAGCCAGCCCATGTCTTATCCAATTAACTCTGAGCTTACTGTGACCGAATCCAGAACGATTATGCCAGCATGGACGGCGAGAGATTTAGAACAAGTGGATTGGTATTATTTGCCCCTCAATCCACAAGAAAATACCTGTATACCGTTTCATAATAATATTAGTACACGCATTTTAGAAAAAAATAATTATGTACCCAGTATACCATGCTTATCGAACAATCAAGATTTATTACCGGTTTCTGTTGGACAAATGAAAATGAAATAAAAAGATAATTTGTAATTAAGGGAAAAATATAATACTTATTATATATAATAATAAATATCATATGGAACTAGCAATACCATTAGTAGCCCTTGGAGGTCTTTATGTGATATCAAATCAAAAAAAGACTACAAATAACCTTGAGTTTACCGAAAATTATGAAAATATGGGAAAACCGGCCAACTATTTGCCTAATCTAAATATTCCTCCTTCTAATTATCCTGTTACAAACAATAACGAATTGGGAGACACCGTCCAAAAATACGTAAACCCTAATACAGCCACGGACAGATATTTTAATCAAACAAACTATGAGACCAGCGAGAACGCAGGTAAAACAGTAGGAAATACTATTCAGGAAATCTATTCTCTCACAGGTAATTACGTAGACAGTACAAATTTTAAACACAATAATATGACACCCTTTTATGGAGGAAAAATTAAAGGACAGGTCTATGGTGTTGACAAAGCTGAATCTATTTTGGATAATATGAACGGTTCTGGATCTCAGAATATACAGAAGATCGAACAGGCACCTCTTTTTAAACCACAAGAACACATGCAGTGGGCGAATGGTGCACCAAATATGAGCGATTTCTACCAATCACGTGTCAATCCTGGTATGAAAAACAGTAATGTCAAACCTTTCGAGTCAGAATACGTAGGACCAGGATTAAATCACGGTTACGGAACAGAAGGAAGCGGTGGATTCAACTCGGGAATGGAATCCCGCGATTCTTGGCTTCCTAAAACAGTGGATGAACTTCGTGTCAACACAAACCCCAAGGTAGAATACTCGCTCAACAATCACCAAGGTCCGGCTACTTCTTATATTAAGAATCTAGGTATGGAAGGAAAAATAGAAAAATACCGACCTGATACATTCTTTATTCAAACCCAAGACCGCTGGTTAACTACTACAGGAGAAGAAAAAGCCCAGGCACTTCGTCCTATTCAGGAAGATCGTGATACGAGCAGAGCGGTTTTATCGCAACCTTATGCCGGCGTTGCTTCTAACAATGAAAAAACGGCACCTTATGTAATTGGAGATTATCAAGAGCCTAAGCGAGCTGTTTTAGGAGTCAGTGATGTAGGACCTTCTTCAGCCGCTAATAAGGGTGGTTATGAGGACAAAGATAGATTTGTGAAGAGTCATACAAATTATGTGAATAATCGCGCAGCATTAAGACAGCCTGATACATTTCGCAGTGGATTTGGTGGAGCTATTGGAGCCGTCATTTCACCCATTATGGATATGTTTAGACCTACAAGAAAAGAGGAGTTTTCTGATAGTATTCGTATTTATGGTGATGCTGGAACCACAGTCCCACAAAGTTATATATTGAATCCTGGGGATACTACGGCGACAACTGTAAAGGAGACTACTTTGTTCTCTCCCAATAGTTATGTTGGAAATCAATCGAATGCCGCTTACTTAATCGCCGAACAACAGGCTATAGCTAATCAAAGAGATACCACCAACTGTAGTTCTATTGGGTCAGCCGGAGGTGCTGCTTCCAGATATGGGGACGCTAATTATGAAGCCGCTTATAGACAGACTAATAATGACATCAAGTCTTCGACGAATGTCAGTAGAACAAATCAGGGAAATACTCAGATTTTTAACCAATCGATGAATGTTTCGATGTCCAAGAGAGATACGGATAGAAATAACAATCGCCAATGGGCGCCGAATAATATGGGGTATATTCAAATGTCGCCAGAAATGTATGGTCCCGTTCGCGGAGGACAAGTCTATGATGAGAATAAGATTGGATGTGAAAGAATACAGCCCGACTTACTCAATGCTTTTAAGAACAATCCTTATACACATAGTTTAAGCAGTGCTGTATAAAAATATTTTCTAATAGTATATATATGCCTTATCCCAAATTTAAAATAGGTGATATTGTTATAAATAAAAAAGATTATGATGAAAATGCTCTTTATAGAGTCGTTCGTCAAAATCAAGGATTGGGTACGTTTACATATAATATTTCGAAAATTCCAGGTGGAAGAACACCCGTTACCTATCTTGTATTTGTTAGAACGGTTCCTTTAAAAATAGAAACAAGTGATGTAGAAGAACAAATTTCAAAAAGAGATGAATCAGAACGTCAAAAAATACCTTTAGAAAAAGGTGATTTATTTAGAACAAATAAAAAAATAGGGGATTATTCAGTTGTTGGAAAACTATTATCAGTAATAACTACTAATGGTATTCAGTATTATGTTTTTAAAACATTATTAGAAATAGATACAGAAACATTAAAAAAACTCAATCGAAGAGATATATTAAATAAAGGAACAACTGTGAATATAGGTACTATTGTAAAAGAGGTTGCTGAGACAACTCCTGGTATTGACTTTCAAACAGGGATTATTGAAGAGGTGGTTGAGGTTGACAATGATGATTATTTAAGTAGACCATACGATAGCTCAAAATTTACTCTTGTTGAGGAAAGTTATCTTACTTTAAATTCTGAGAGAAACAATCCAAATTATGATAGTCCTGGTCATACAACAGATGAAGATTCTGATTCTGATTCTGATTCTGAATTTGAATTTGATGGAGGGAATAAGCAAAGGAAATCTAAGAAACCTAGAAGTAAGAAAAAAAGAAACTCTAAGAAAAAAAGAAATTCTAAGAAACAAAGGAAATCTAAAAAATCAAAAAAACAAAGAAAATCCAAGAAACAAAAAAAATCCAGAAAGCAACGAAAATAATATTACGTTTAATAAGTATATAAAAATTTGATAGTACTAACTAATACTATCAAATTATGTTACATATTCATCAACCTATTCTAGAAAAAATGGCTTACTTTCAATCTATTCATAAAATCCCCAATATCATTTTCCACGGACAATCTGGAACAGGAAAAAAAACGCTGGTCAAACAATTCATTGATATCATCTATGAAAACGATAAAGAAAGAATAAAATCATTTGTCATGACTGTGAATTGCGCTCACGGGAAAGGCATAAAATTCATCAGAGAAGATCTCAAGTTTTTTGCCAAAACACATATCCATTCGAATGGAGGTGATATTTTCAAAAGTATTATTTTATTGAATGCCGATAAATTAACTATTGACGCACAATCAGCATTAAGACGGTGTATAGAGCTATTTAATCATACAACCCGTTTTTTTATTATTATTGAAGATAAATACAAATTATTGAAACCGATTTTATCCAGATTTTGTGAAATTTACGTACCAGAACCCATTGTAAACGGACAATCTGTGAATTTGTATACTTATAACTTGTTACAGGTTTATCCATGGAAATCCATAAAAACACAGCAACTAGATTGGCTTAAAAAAGAGCTGGTTAAATTAAAGACAACTTTGGTGAAAGACGAACACGCCCATAAAACGTTGGTAAATTATTCTACAAAATTATATGAAAAAGGATATAGCAGTCTAGATATTATCCATCTTTTAGAATCTAAATACCCAGCATTATTTGCTGATATGAGTGTTGACAAACAATATGAGTTACTCGTGGCATTTAACAAAGTTCGCAAAGAGTTTAGAAAAGAACAAATATTAATCTTATTTATTCTAAATTTTATGTTTTTGAGTTTAGATGATAGTTTAGAAAATATTTCATTTATGTAATGGATGACTTTGTAGTGTCGAATTTACATGAGTCCAAAAACGAATGGTCGTCTAGATTACTTACTATTTTAACACCATTGGTTATCGAAGGATTGAAATCCATTTTTGAAGAAGCCTTGAAATTATGTAAAGATAACAATGAAGTCGATAAATATTTAATGACGTTTCAGAATTTTATTAGTCGAATTCCTAAATGGAATGCCGGAATCATCGAAACAGAGAGAAAACGCATTGTGGAAAAAAGTGGATGTGGATATTTAGAAGATTTGGTGACATGTGTTCATATTATTCAACTTAAATTATTAAGTGCTATGCGCGTGGGTCAAAAACAAAAGAAGATAGACGTAAATATACCCAAGTTGGATGATTTTATTCACAAGGTCTATGTGATGGTGGCTAGAAAAATATACAAGAATGTGTACCTTTTTGAGATTGGAATTCCCCCTTTACAAACCCAAAAGAATTACAGGGAAATGGAGGTGATTATTCAAGAATGTATCCTTAATACGGTGAGAGAAAGCATTCCAGTGGAAAGCATATTGCGAGCTTATATGGACGAAACTGTTGAAGAGGAAGTTATTGAGGAGATTAAGGAAGAAGTATTGCCCCCATCCGATATGTCTGATATCACCGAAGAACTCAAGCCCCACATTGTAAAAGAAGAAGATGATATTGTTCCTACCTTAGTACAAGCCAACAATGAATCTAACAATCGTCTCTCCTTTAACGATACCGATTTTGTGAGAGATGAAAATAATCAAGAGGAGACTATTGAGGCTCCTAAAACAGTGGAACGTCTAGAGCAAATTAGCAACGAACGTTACGCCCAACGTAAATTGGAATCGGAAGAAGATAATGATGACAATGTGAGGTTAACCATCTTTGACGATCAACCGATTTCCTTGGATAGCTTAGACGTCCAGAATATTTCTACACCCGAAATTTCTTTATTGCCAGATTTGTTATTAGATGATATAGAAGTATTGGGATAGAATTGCGTTTTTTGATACAAAAAAATGACAAACTGAAGTATAAGAATAGCACAAATGAATATTTTTATTGTTGCTGGAGTTGTATCTGTCATTTTTTTTATCATAAAGTTTATTGAAATGAGGTTTATTGATAAAGAAAGCAAGCCTCTTAAATATTTAGTGCGTGATTCATTGCTGGTTTATTTTAGCGTTATTTCCGGACATTTTGTTTTAGAACAGATACATAGTGTAGAAGGCGTAACTAGTGTAGAAAGTGTAAAGGCACCGGCTGTATTTACAGGAAATCCTGAATTTTAGAATAAAAATATAATTTTACTGAATAAATTATATTTTATTATACTATTATAGTAATGAAAAGCGAAATTTTAACAAAATTTATCACAAAGAAACTACATGATGTAATAGATTTTGTATACGCAATTGGTTTTTTTGGTGAATTGCTTTGTTTACTTCTCTCTTGTTTTATACTTCTAGGTCATCCTATGTATTTAACATTATATATAATATTTTTTGGTTTAGAGTCATTTATCAATAAAGTATTTAAAAGCTATATAAAACAGTTGCGCCCGTCGAATCCTGTAAAATTTTTAGATAATGAAACTTTTTCCAAGACAAAGGTGGTATTTGGCATGCCTTCGGGACATACGCAATCTACTTTCTTTTCACTGACATTTATTTATTTAGTTTTACAAAAGATTAACATATGGGTTATTTTACTATTTATCGTTAATATGATTACATTTTACCAACGATATGTATTCAGAAATCATACTTTACAACAACTTACCATGGGGGCAATTATTGGTGTCATTTTTGGATATATAACATATTATTTGGTAACGAAAATAGTGAGATATATCTAGGCTTTTGTAAAATACAAATAGGTAAAAAAAAGATCTGCTAATAATGCTCCTAGATTAAATAGCAAGATAAAATATTCAATCGGACCTTTGTTTGGCATTCTAAGAAAATAAAGAAAAATAAGAAAGAAAAAAGGGATCGCAACGATATCCCCATAATGAGGTAGTTTTTTCAAAAAGGAGTTCATATATTTTGTATATAAAATATTATTATTTTGTATATAAAATAATATTATTATTATTATTAGTAAACAACAGATTTATGTAATCGTATAAGTGGTATCTTTTGTTTTGGCATCTTGTTTTATAATAGCATCTTCATTTTTAACAAATTCATCTCGCTTAGCTTGCATCATGGCAACATCTTGCTGGCATCCATTTGCGGCAATCTGATATTGTGTAATAGAAATAATAAGAATAGCGGCATACACAAACCAAAAGGCTTCTCCTACATTATCTCTTAGTACCACTGTATCCAACAGTTTCTGTTTCATCTCCGGATTATTTGCTCCCTCTTTCATTAAAGGTGTTAACATCTCCCAATATTCTTCAAAATTCTCGGGAACAATTTGATTGATTAAGATGGATGTATTTCCAAATAACTTTATAATGGCATCGGCGGCGGATTCATAAGCTGCTTTGTTATCGACAGCATTTGGATCTCCATCAATCGCCTTGTTAACTTCCATATTTTTTAACAATTCAGTCAATATTTGGTTTGCCTTGTTGGATACAACAAAATATCCAATCACATTGGAAAAGGCTGACTTGAATCCAGGAAAAATGATTAACACGCCTATAAGCGCACCAAACATAAAAATCCATGGCACCAATGTTATATAACTTGCCGAAATTACGTTGTTTAGAACACTTCCACCGCACGTTGTTATCAATGTGTATATATTTAGACCAAATTGACTTAATATAACGGCCAAAAAGTAAACAAATAAGGTGGCATATAATGTCATGGCATATCCAGTATACAAGTCAGTATTTGCTAGTATTTCCGTAGTTAGTTTGGGTTTGATAGCTATATAATAGAGGATAGTAATAATAATAAATAGTATGATTGAAATAAAAGAACCGTCCATCTTTATAATTATTGTGTATAATTTAATTTGGAAATGTAACAGTAAATAATATGAGCGACGGCTTTTCTAAACATATATTGATTGAACCTGGTGTAAGATATTTTTTGACAATGTCTTTAAAAGAATGCCACAATTTCAAAGAAAAATATTACAATACGGCTCTTAATATTGGTTTGTTTCTTTTTTTTATCTTTCTTTTAGGAACGATTCTACTTTTTAAGTATAAAGGAAAACTGACGCCTTCTGAGAAATTACAAAAAGACAAGCAAAAACAGCAGTATATTTTATCTAAAATTAAAAATTATCAGGACTCTAAAAGACGAGCACAACAGGAACTCATTACAGGCCTTCCTGAATGGGGAAATGATTTGGATAATGCTGCTACTAGGAGGTATTGATATTACAAAAAATAATATTTGTATACTGTATATTTTATACTTTGTTTGAATGAATTATTTAATAGAAGCAGTGTGTGTAGGCTTGTATACTCAATTATTATATTTACTTCTCTCTTCTGTTGTTAACGATCAATGGAAATGGTTTCTTTTTTGTCTTGGATTTTTGAAACATTTATCAGGGGATGTATTAGGTATTCATACTTATTACTGTAATAATGGTGCGGCTTGTGATAATAAAAAAGGAAAGCGAGTTTCTAAAAGAACCAATTTGATGATTCTGATAGAATGTATAGGAGAAGGTATTTTATTCTATATCCTTGGACTAGGGTTATATAAACTCTCTGATTTTTTTGTCAAAAATAAATGGACCACTATATTTTTAATAGGATTTCTTCTTCATGTCAGTTTTGAATTACTTGGACTTCATGGATTGTTTTGTAAATATAGATGTAAAGCAGTTTTATAGTTCAAAGTAAAAAATCTTATAATATAGTATATATAATATAGTATATATAGTATATTATCATGAATGAAGAAAAGAGGAAAGCCTTTTTAGACGGTCTTCAATTATATTACAAGTATAAACAAGAATATGAAGCCAAATATACGACTCAAAAGAAAAAATTATTAAGTAAAATAAAAGGATTAAGTGTCAAAGAAAAAAGAAAAGAATTAGCCAAAATAAAACGAAAATGCTTAAATTGTGGAAGACCTGTAGGAAGTCTTTTTTCGAATCCAGTTACTATAAAAGATGAGAGTAGACATTTAACCATTATGTGTGGAGACAGAGTTAGTCCATGCGCCTTGAATGTAGACGTTGATTTAGGCGTAGTCCATTTGTTATCTGAAGATATTTTAGTAGATGAAAAAGAACTTTCTGAACATAAAAAACAAATTATACAAGATAAAAATGATTTACTATTTGGTTATATAACAGCGGAAGAGGCTGTAGAAAAGTTTGACGCAATCAAGGAAGAAATGTCAAGTACAATGGGTCTTTACGAATTGAGAATATCTTTTCTCTTGAAAGTTGTAGCAAACAAAGAACGCGAAGAGAAAACAAAAAAAATACAAGAGGAATTGTATAAAAATATAGGATCTATTAAACAATTAATAAAAGAATATGAGTCAACACAGAGTACACAATATACACATGATGCCGTGGAAATTTATGTAAATGATATGATACCTAGATTTGTAGAGTTGAATAAAGTTGCTAAGGAGGTTGGATTTTGTTACAAAACTGATACAGGCGATGAGCCAATGTGTTTCTATAGATGTGTAGAATTTAATCCAGAAGAGCAAACGTTTCAACTCATTGTAAAAGAATATTTTACAGAAGAAATAGAGATGGATTTGTCGGAAAAAGGACAATCTGTAGATTCTATGGTAGTAGGACAAGAAAGAACTATTTCAAAAAAGAAGGATAAAAAAATATTGTTTCAGACGGATGCTCTACCAGATATGAATAGTCCTGCAACAATAGTAGAAGAGGAAGAACCTCCTTCACCCAGATATGAATAGTTCAGCAGCAATAGTATATTTTAATTTGAATAAAAAATAGTAATATGTATATATATTATATAAGGAATGTTTCTAGGAAAATTTATTTCATTGCCTGTATTTATTATTAGTTTAGCCATTGGTCTGTTTTTTGTATATGCCATGGGACCTGATATGAAAGTTGTTTATGTATATCCTACTCCCGAAAATTCCGGAAATGTATTTTATAAAGATCAAGCTGATAATTGTTTTGTTTATAAAGCAACTGAAATGAAGTGTCCTTCAGATGAATCAACGATTAAAACAATACCAGTTCAATCAGCCCCAGATGAAAATGATTTATTACAGAATAATAATAATCTATTCTAAGATATATACATATATTATGAAATCGGGCTCATCTATATCAAAGTTATTACATACTACAAATGGGAGATATGTTCTATCCGCTATTTTAGGATTCGGATTGGCAACTATATTTAGAACAGTTTGTAAGGATAAAAATTGTTTGATCTTTAAAGCACCTCCTCTAGATCAAATAGATAATAAAATTTATAAATTTCATGACAAATGTTACAATTATACGAGTGTGTCAAAAAAATGTGATGCTGGTAAAGAAATTGTTCCTTTTTAAAAATAAAAATATAGAATGTAAAAATAAAATAAATAATAGAAAACTCGTAAATATAATTAAAGAAGCTTCTTTAACTATACTAATATTGGATTGATGTCAACAAGTATCAATGAACTACCAACAGATCCAACAGGTGGTGGAACTATTAGCGGCAATGTTTCTATGTCTGTTTCAGAACAAAATTCTATGAGTCAAGGGCAAGGCATGAATAATAATATGTCTTTAGACCAAACAACCATTAATCAAATTGTGAATGGATTACAGCAAGCTAGTTCTAGTGGAGCTACGCAACTGGCATCTAGGGATATTCCTAGAAATGTAGATGGAATGGTATCAGACCCTCAAATACAACCGACTTACGTACCCCAAACGAATAATCAAGATTATATTAAAGAATATGATGAAAATGATGATATTATTCGCAATTATGAGAAAAAAGAGCAATATAATAGTAATTTAGACCAGCTTTACGACGAAATACAAATACCTTTGCTTCTATCTGTCCTTTATTTTTTATTTCAATTACCTATTGTGAAAAAAACGTTATATAATCATTTCCCGGTCCTATGTTTAAATGATGGAAATTACAATATTAATGGATATCTTTTTACCTCCATCTTGTTCGGACTGTTATATTATTTGCTGTATAAGATTGTTACTCATTTCAATACTTTTTAATAAAATTGAATCCATATATTTTACTGTGTATAAATAATATCAACAATAAAATAATAGACATGACTTCTACAGGTGAATCTCAATATGAAAATAAAGAAAGCCTGGGCCAAGATTATTATCTTTCTCTCTATTTCAAACCGATTTACGATGAAGATACCATACCTGAAACTTCGGATGAAATAGACTTCTCTACCATGCTTACCTCTATATTGGATATAGCAGATTCTAATAAGAGACAGGTGCTAAAGGTGCGGTTTTTGACGCTCTTTTCAAAAGAAGATAGGGAAAATCTATTAAATTACCCATATGAATTTTTATCAGAAATCGAATTGAATAAAATATTTCACTCCATACTTTATAAAAAATGTCTAGAGTTATTGAAAAATGAAAAACATCATGACGACTTAGTAGACTACTGTAAATTCATAGCGACGTTATACAATGAAGAAAAGAATAAAAGAACAAAGAATAAAGAACAATAATTTGTAAAAAATAGATATAGAACTAATTGTATATACAATAATAATATGGATTTACAAAAAGCATTTCATGACGCAATGAGCTTTTCTATCTTTTCAAAAATAAAAACAAATAATATTGTGATTGATACGTTTTTTTCTACGATACTATTAAGTTGTATAGGTTTTTTTATAAGAAGACTGTTTTTTTACATGGATGATTTCAGAGGAGTACAATTTTATCAACTTTTTGATTATATGAAATCTTGTTTTTATAGAAAGCATATATTGTTGATTGAGGGAAGGAAAACTACAGCATCATCGTGTTATAATAATTCTACTGCCATTTCTGTAACATTTAGTAATCGATTTAAAGCTATATGGCATCATCTGGTTGAAAATACCGATAAAAATAGCAGTATTACCGAACTTAAAGAAATATGTAATATGATGGCATCAACTCGTCCTAGATATGATGATAATGGAGAGGTAATCGATCCATCCCAAGAACTAGATTTATTGATAGTCTCACAAAACAGACCCTTTCTTTTCAACAAAGACTTGGATATCTATGCTTCCGTATATTTTATCAATGACAATGACAACAACTCTGACGATAAAAAATCGAAATCTTCTGTAAAAATAGAAGAAATATGTATTGTTTTGTATTCTTATACTAGTAGTGTTTCAAAGATAAAAGCATATGTAGACGCTATTACAACGGATTACTTACAATCTATAGAAATGGAAAGAAAAACAAAGAAATTTATATATAGGCTACAAAATAATAAAGGTTCGATACAAGAAGCTTGGGTAGAAAGTAATTTTGAAACAAATCGAACTTTTGAAAACATGTTTTTTGATGGGAAACAGAAAGTTATTGAAAAGATTCGATTTTTCTTAGAAAATAAAAAATGGTATGATGAAATGGGGATCCCTTATACGCTGGGGATAGGATTGGAGGGGCCTCCTGGCACAGGAAAATCTTCTTTTATAAAAGCACTAGCAAAATTCACGAATCGACATATTATTCTCATTTCTTTACAATCTATAACAACACGAAAACAATTGTATACTTTTTGGAATGAATCTAAGTATAATACAAATAATAAAAAAGATGGGGTTCCTTTTTCTGAAAAAATAATTGTCATTGAAGATATAGATTGCGCTGGAGATATTGTTTTACAACGCGATTTTAAAAAAGAGAAAAAGGGTGAAAAGGAAAAGGACAAAAAAGAAAATGGGTTAATTTCTATTGTCGATAAAAAAAATGACGCAAATTCTATAAATAATGTATTACTAGTAAAAAATATGGAAGAAGACCTAATATGTTTAGATGATATATTGAATATTATTGATGGGGTCGAAGAAACACCTGGACGTATAATGATAATCAGTAGTAATCATTATGATAAGTTAGATGGGGCATTAGTGAGACCTGGTAGAATAGATATAACCATGAAAATGGAAAATGCTTCTAGAGAAACTATTCAAGAAATGTATCAACATTTTTATAAAGAACGATTGTCTGAGAAAATAGTGGGGAAAATGAAACCCAAGTTTTATTCACCAGCAGAGATTATCAATATCTATATACTGAATAAACACGATCCAGAGGGATTTATTAAACGTTTGTTATTACATAAAAAAGTCTAGAAGTATCATAGTATCCAATACTTTATAGTATACTATGATAGATAACTATATAAAAAGTCTTGTAGCTTCTTTACCGTCAAAAAATCATGATAAAGATAAAAAAAATGATAAAGATAAAAAAGAAGAGCTTGATATTATTTTAGATGGTGGATTATTTAACGGGTCGTATTTAGCGGGTGCTCTTCTCTTTATAAAAGAAATGGAACTACAAGGTACAATCAAAGTCATGCGAATCTCAGGATGTAGTGTCGGTTCTATTGCTGCTTTATTATATCATATAAATGTGGTAGACATGTCTGAAAAGATTTATTCCATTTTACTAGACACAGTTAAAAAAACATATCAATTCGATGCTTTTGATTCTATTTTTGAATTATTGGAACCCTTTATAACGGATGAAGTGTGTAAAGCTATGACAAAACGACTTTATATTACCTATTATAATGTTATTACTGGAAAACAAATTGTGAAATTTAAATATAAAAATAGTAAGGATGTATTTCGAACTATAAAACGTTCCTGTTTTGTGCCTTTTTTAATCGATGGAAACCTAGTATATCAAAAAAAATATATGGATGGAATGAACCCGTATATTTTTCCTATTCACTGTGAAAATAATATATCTAGAAAGGTTATTTATATGGATTTGCTAGGATATGGAAAGCTCTTCAATGTCATTTCTGTAAAAAATGAGGGTTCCAATTTTCATCGAATTTTAGCCGGGGCTTTGGATATCCATTTTTATTATCTTCGAGGAGAAAGTACATCTATGTGTAGTTGCGTAAATCATTGGTCTATATTCGAATACATTTATTATATATATATACGCAAACTAGTAGAACGAATCTTGTATCACTGTATTTATTTATTGTATTGCGTTGTTGAGATTTTTCCTGAGGAAACATATCAGCATTTATATATTAAACATATTTATAAATATTTGATACAACACTACTGTATATAGATCTATTTTCTTTTTCTTAATTTTTTAGTATGGGATTTTTTGGCTTTCTTATTTTTTCTTATTTTTGTTTTTTTTGCCTTATTCTTCTTTGTTTTTCTAGCAATTCTTTTTCTATGTTTTCTTTTTAACGTTCCTCCAGCAGGCGCCGCCCTCATTGCGGCAGCCTGTGCTAAAAGATCAAGTCCACCGGCAGGTGCTGGGGCTGCCTCTATCTGTCGCTGCTGCGGTTGTTGCTGTTGTTGCTGTTGTTGCTGTTGTTGC
>Ga0114971_10000152_pt1 | contig 41648 bp, 26 predicted proteins | sample M_140625_MF_Meta_FD_87320 | JGI IMG/M metagenome (GOLD analysis project Ga0114971, IMG submission 87320) | Freshwater microbial communities from Lake Montjoie, Canada to study carbon cycling - M_140625_MF_MetaG | ecosystem: Environmental > Aquatic > Freshwater > Lake | place: Lake Montjoie... | reverse complement strand
ATTATACTCACTTAATTCTGTTTCTAATTGCTTTACTGTTTTATCGTTTATTATAGTTTCTTTATTTTTAGTATCCATAATTTTACTGTATTTTTTCATTCTTGATTCTAATCTTCTCTGATTCTGTTTCATATTTTATTGGTATGATTATACATTTACTCATAGCATTAAAAATATTAAATGATAATAATTTATTGTATACTGATTGGCATCATTATGATAATATTATGTTTGATAACGGTAAACCTAAATTTATTGATTTTGGTATTACTACTTCATTATCTGATGCATACAAAAGTAAAATTAGATCAGATATTATTAAAAGCAAAATTCAAGAAGATCCAAATTATGTTATAAATGAAAAAGAACTAAATTTGTTAGTTGAAAAGATATTTACTGAAAAACCTATTGATAATTATAATAATGATTTTTCTATAACTGAGGTTTCTTTTATATGTAGTTTATTTAGAGGAATGCTTAATAGATTAGAAAGAAAATTTGGAAAATGTGTTGAGTTAGAAGCTATACTGAACCCATTAGAAGAAAATAAGGATACATTTCCTTATTTTGAACCAGTAAATATTATTTTAGATAAATTAACACAATTAAAACAAAAGCTTGATAATCCACTCCAACAAGATGGTGGGTATTGTGCATATGCAAAGTATCTTAAATATAAATCAAAATTAAAATCTTTACATTAATTGCATCATCATATACTATTATATTTTAAATATTTTTATCTTATAATATTATATTTTAAATATTTTTATCTTATAATATTATATGGCTAGTATAGAGAAAAAATATACAAAAATTCTATTAGATAGAAATCGATTTGAAGTACAAAATGTTAGTGGATTAAGAAATATTCCTGAAAATGTTTTACAAATAATAGATAAAGATTTTAACAGAAGATATTTTTATAAATATAGTAAAAATTTTAATTTACTTATAGATAGTCTGAATAAAACATATTGTGTGTTGGATATACAAGGTAAAGATACAGATGATATATATAGTATTATACCAGATTTTCCGTTAGATTTAGAAACTTTTAATAGAGATTTATTGTTATCTAATGGTATTGAGATGAATATATTAGATACCACATATAGTTGTTTTATGCATAAAAATAATGAAATTATTCAAGAGAACTTAACAGTTCTTAATAATAAATTAAAAACAAAATGTCCATATATGCGATTGGTATTTGATAATTATTATAATTTAAAAGGACAATTATCTCTATTTTTTGATAACAAATATGATACCTATATATTATGTTTGTATTATAAAGAAAATTGTATATCAAGTATAATGTTAGAATTCAAAGATAATAAATTTGAAATAAATAGTAATACTCATCCTCATTATGATAATAATAAATATAATAAATTATTAAGATGTGTTATTATAATTATTTGTTATAATTTTATATGTAATAATTATCCAATATCTGAATTAGTATCATATCCTGTTAATCCTATATCATCTTGGTTGTTAATTAGTAATTTTGATACAACAGCTTATACAAGAAAAGTTTATAATGGACCTTTAATAAAAATACCATTTGATACAAATATAGATAAAGAAGGAACTAAAAAAAAGATAATTGCAAATGCAATATATATTGAGCAAATTACTGTTCCTCTAAATAAAACAAATCTTGAAAAAGCATTAATATTATTTGATATATTGATTAATTTGGAAGGACAAGAAACTATTATTTGCCCACCACCAGATGAATCTGAATTAAAACATGGTGGATATCGTGCATATTCAAAGTATCTTAAATATAAATCAAAATTAAAATCTCTACATTAATTGCATCATCATATACTATTATATTTTAAATATTTTTATCTTATAATATTATATGGCTAGTATAAAGAAAAAATATACAAAAATTCTATTAGATAGAAATCGATTTGAAGCACAAAATGTTAATGGATTAAGAGACATTGTCGGAAATGCTTTACAACTAATAGATAGAAAATATAACAGAAGATATTTATATATAAATAGTAAACAATTTAATTTACTTATAGATACGCTGAATAAAACATACTGTTTATTTGATATGGAAGGTAAAGATACAGATGATATACGTATATTACAATTTATATCACAGTTAGATTTTGATTCAAATGATAGATCTCAATTGTTATCTAGTGATATTAAGTTTAATATATTAATCCCCCAATATAGTTGTTTTATGCATACAAATAATGAAATTATTGAAAAAAGATTAGAAATTCTTAATAGTAATTTGCAAAAAAAATGTCCAAATATGAAATTGGTATTTGATAATTATTATAATTTAGAAGGAGATTTATCTACATTATATGATCTTTCGATGGATTGCTATACATTATGTTTGTATTATAAAGAAAATTGTATATCAAGTATAATGGTAGATTTAACAAATAATAAATTTAATAGTAATAGTAATATTGATACTGATTATGGTTTTGAAATATATAGTAATACTAATACTGATTATGGTAATAATAAATTTAATAAATTATTAAGATGTGTTATTATAATTATTTGTTATGGATTTGTGTGTAATGATACTAAATTAACTCATTTAATATCACAACCTGTTAATCATATATCATCTTGGTTATTGATTAGTAATTTTGAAACAATAGTTGATATCAATAACGAACGAATAGAATTTAATACAAATACAGATGAAGAAAAAAGACAAACTAAACAAATTATATCTGATACTACAGGCACAGATATGATTTTAATTTATGTTCCTCTAAATGAGAGTAATTTTATTAAAGCACTTATATTATTTAGTAAATTAGTTGATTTGACTGGTAAAGAAACTATTATTTGTGCTAAACCAATACCAATTATAACAGGTCAAGATGATAGTGGATGTTATGCAACTCCATTTTTACAATGTACAAATCCTCAACTTAATGCAAAATACAGTGAAGTTTTATCAAATGGTCTATATAAATATGCTATGAAAATCATAAATCCGCAAAATTTAGAAAAGGAACACAGAATTGCACAAATTCTATATAATGCTGATAATACTCAAGAATATTTTATATACCTTATAGATATGTGTCAGATTGTTCCAAATCAATCTGTTAAAAACTCAGAAGAATGTTTAGAAATTGAAAATAAAACGACTGGTTATTTTTTTAAAAATGTGGGTAGGACTCTTTCTATTTTATTGATGATAGATGACAATTATGGCTCGAATAAAACAATTAATTCTGTTTCATATTATGTTGGTATGATAATACATTTACTCACAGCATTAAAGATATTATATGATAATAATTTAATAATTATAGATATAGATTGGAGTTTTAATATTAAGTTTGATGAAGATAAACCTAAATTTAAATTTATTAATTCTAATTATCTTGAATCATTGTCTGAAAAATGTATAAATAAATTAATAACTGATCATATTACAGAGCTTGAAAAAAAACAAGAGTCAGTGATTAATAAGGAAAATATAAGACTAATATATAACACGAACTTTGCCAAAAATCCTATTGATAAGTATGATAATAATTTTTCTATAGAAGGTGTTGGTAAGATATTAAATTTATTTAAAACAAATATTGATATATTAAATAAAAAATTTGGAAAATGTAATGAGTTAGAAGCTATACTGAATTTACCACAACCAGTAAATATTATTTTAGATAAATTAACACAATTAAAACAAAAGCTTGATAATCCACTCCAACAAGATGGTGGGTATCGTGCATATGCAAAGTATCTTAAATATAAATCAAAATTAAAATCTTTACATTAATTGCATCATCATACCTGACCTCTCTGCTAATATCTGATTAGTTGTTGAATTATTAATACATTCTATGATAGTATTTTTTATTGTATATGATTTATTCAAATATAAAGTTCCAGAACAAGTACTGCTTTTAAAACATCCAAATGTTGGATAATCACATAATACAATTTTTGGATGTAAGTCAACAAATGAGCTAATATTTGATGTTCCAAACCAAAATTTAAAAAATATTTTTAACTTATCAATATCTATATCATTCAATATATCACAAAATGTATTTTTAAAATCAGTATACTCTATTGGTTCTACTTTCAAACAACAAATCAAACTATGTGGAGATTGAACAGATATTGGATATAAATCCGGAACTCTCATACTACAAAATATATGATGTGTATTTAAAAGAGATAATGTGTTGCTAATACAAAGTCTTTCAAACATTTTTAAGTAACCTTTTACCAAATACTCTATATTAGATTTTCTATATTTGATATATGTTTGATAAAGTGTTTGAATCAAATACTTATTTAATGTAGTTGGTTTTTCATCAGATACTTCTAAAAATTCATCAAATTCATTTTTTGTTAATAGATTTAATTTATTCAAACCATCAATATATTCTATCTGATATTTCTTAATATCTGTATACAAATTATCAAACTTATAAAGTTGTCCGCACTCTGATATCAGATAACATATCAGAGGATGAAGATTCATATTTATCTGAACCATATCAATCAAATATGCTCTGGCTATCAGAATACCCACACTATACCAAAACATCTCATCTATATTAGATGAAGGTATGGTGTATGAATCTACTATATCCATAGATTTCCTAATATCATCAAATAATATATGATAAAATTCTTTAGTTAATCCACCTGCATCATATCCATCTACTGCTACACCATCAATCAAATAACTTACTTGCAAAGTTCCTCTAGATAATAATTTATTATGTATATCTGGAATAGATTTTAATGAACATATAATATTAAATGGATTGATTTTAATCATAACAGGTTGTGTGAAATAATCAATATATGTGATACATATATATCTATACATATTAGTGAATTTGCATACTAATTTATCTTGTATGCGAATAATTGCTGGAATATTTTTTAATGCATAACTTACATTTTCTGTAAACCATATATTCATTTGAGAATTAATTATTTCAATCATTAATTTTTCATAACATTTAAGCAACATTATATGATGTTTACTCTTCATATACTCACTTGTTTTTTTAATATTTTGATACTTCTTAATCAAAATATCAAAAGTTGGTGTTGAACCTATATCTTTCAACATATCTGATTCAGCCAACAAACCATTTCTAATTAAACTTCTATCTCTATTAATTTCTCTTAAATATTTATCACAAATCATATCAATTATCAATCCCATATCAGCTGTTTTGTGTTCAACAAATAATTGTATTATTTGTTCAAACTTATATTTTTTACTATAAGAATATTTTTTATATGATTCTAATGTTTTTGAAAAATATAATTGATGCAAAGATTTATGTGTTTGTAAAATTTTGCTTATTTTTTCAATATTATTGCTAATAATAATTGATTCTGAAAGCAATTCTAAAATTTTAATATTTGATAATATATAATCCCAACACATATATTTTTCAATCATATGATATGATTTGGTTTGTAGAATATTAAAAAGTGATTTAGTTCGACCAATCTTACAAAAATTACATTTATTCTCACAATCAGATAATATTTGTTTGCTACCACCAGTAGATAAAATTATATCACAATCACACATTATTATAATACTTTATTATATTGTTTTAATATATTTTGTTTAAACAATATATTTCAAATTTTTTACATATTAAAAATATAGTTTTTAATATTTTGTGCAAATTTATTTTATTAAATAAATATATTATGATTACCACCTATGGAGATTTTATACAAAAAATAGGACAAGTATCCGTATTACAAAAACCTATAAATAATAATATTTTTATTGATGAAAACAAATATGTTAGAGATAATGTGGTAACACCTGCTATTTCAAATTTACTTTTTAACAAATTATCTAATATTACTGATTATTTATATGAAGTGTATAAGAAATTTAATACATATAATGGATCTTTTTATATACCAGATATATTTGATCCATCTACCAATACATATAGATTAGCTGATTTTAGTTCTAATCCACCATCTACACCATCTCAATTATTTAGAGGATATTTTATATTCAAAGGAGGAAATGCTATTAAATATAATATAACAGATAAATATTTTTCAAAATTTAATTTTATGCAAGATGCTTTGAGAGAATATCATATGGATCAATTTCGAAAGGATTTGTGTCCACTGTTAAATGATAATCCATCTGATTTTGATTTTTCATATTATGTGTATCCTATAAAACAACCATGCGATGATGAACAACAATGTGTAATTGATGATGATAATAAATTTCAACCACAACACTATAAAAATTTATGTGAAAATACTGCATATAGACTATTATTATTAAGAGATGCTATACAAAAACTAAATATTATTGATTATGATACTTTAAATCAATATATAGTATCAAAATATGAAAATGTAAAACCAATAAATAAATATATTACAGATAAGTTACCTGATAGTATGATTGATGATGCAATTACTACTAATATAATTAATGATATAACTAATCTTATTATATATGTAGATACAACAACTAATAAAATTCAAGAAGATAAATTAAATGAGAATAACAAACAGATGAATGTATCGTTTAATGCATCAATACATACAGATAAATTTAATTTTGATTTATTGCGTATAATGTATAATATTAAAATTTGTAGTGAATCTTTCAAAGGTGAAATTTTTGATTTATCATTTTATAAATATGATGATAGATTTAATGTAAATAAAGATTTTATAAAAAATTCTCATAAATTTGTAGAAAAACTCACTATAAAACATCATGATCCTAAAATAGAATCATTTGTATTATACACATATAATTCAACATATTTTTTATATGATATATTATTTACTTTAATATCAAAACCTAATATATTTTTATGGAATGATTCTAAATGGGAAAAAAGAATACCAAGACTATGTTTTTTATTGATAGCATATATTGAATATATATCAGATAACACAGAAAAAGTAGGTAAGTTATACTTATTGAAGTTTTTATTAGAGTTAGATTTAAAACAACAAACTTTTGATGATTGCATACGTAATGCAAAAAATTTATATATTGCAAATTATCAAAAATTATTATCAAAATATAAAATAGATATAAATGATATTTTTAATTATTATGATAAATATATAGCTACTCTTAGTCAAAATAGTGATGCTACACAACAAACTATATTTAACAGTATAAATTTTTTACACGATACTGATAATTTTATTCCAGTTGAAAGTATAATAAATTTAATATTGTTATATATAAAAAAAATATATTATGAAAAAAATGTTATATGGTGTAATTTTCAATACAAACCTTCAGAAAATAATACAATAGATTTTTATTTAGAAAAATTAAATACTTTTTTAAAATTATTTTTTGATAATATATTAAATGCAATAGAATGTATATTAACAATGGAACATCTTCAATCCGGTGGAGCTGATATGATTTATTCATTATTAGAATCAAAACAATTAAAAAATAAAAATGGAAATCCTATTGATATTTCAAGAAAAAATATTAATTATTTGCAAGATAGAAAAGAATTTACAAATATTATAAAACGTGTAAAAAATATGGAACAATATACAACATATTGTAAAAATAATATATTTACAAAAGAAAATATATCAATACAATCTGGTGGAGGAAAAAAAATATATAATAATTATACAAATCCCAATGTAGATTCAGATGAATTTTATAATAATATGCAAAAATTCCATAAAAAAATTATAATGTTCTAAATATAAAAATTTTTTTCAAAATATTCAGATAACTCAACTGCTATTCTTTGTTCTCTCATACACCTATTTTGAATCATCTCCTTGGTTTGTTCTAAACTCATCTCACAACCTTTTGGTTGACATAATAAAATAAATCTATAATACTCATCAATATTTTTTACAGTATTTCCCACATACTCAACAATATCCGGTAAGTCTTTTTTATATTCAGTGCAAAATACATTCCATTGCTTCTCAATAAACTCTCGCATCATATTTCCAGCAAATCTATTAGTGCTCAAGTATGCTAAAAATCCACATATATCTTGTTTTCTAATTTTATTAAAAACAAATTCTTTTGTAAGAACTTTATGAAGTTTAGCCTCCGTATCAGCTTTTGCAAGACCAGCCAATAAACTTCGCACCAATGCTGGATTATTTTTCATCATACATTCATTCTCATACATATCCATCAACATCTGATACATATTATCTGTTCCCTTTGCAATAGCTCCAATAACTTGATTTTTTATACAATACCATCTACTACTAATATTAGTATCAAACATATTATGCAAAGCATCTATGCAACTTTTATAATTGTATTGTATCAAATAATTTAATGCAATTTCTCTTAAATTTGTTTGAGAAACTGATTCTGATTCTCCTTCATAATATCCTATATCTGTAATAATTTGAGTCATATTAATAATAACTGGTTCAAACATAGAATCAAATTTAACAAGTATATGAGGTTGACAATTATATTTAATAATATTTCGGTATCTTATCAAATTATCTGTTATTTGTTCCCAAATTTTATTTACATTATTTGATTCTTTGTATCTTCGGCTAAGAATCGGAAAAAAATTATTAAGTTGCATCATAGTATCAAATATATCAGTATATCCTGATAAATGTAATGAAAATATATCATTTGCTTTTTTCCAAAGAGGTATCTGGCTTACCATATCATATTGATTCAAATTATATGCTGAGTGATTAACTCTATAAAATCCCACACTATCCCTTCCAATAATAGGTAGCTGATTGTTAGTCATATCAGAATCTCTATTAATCAAAATATTATTTGATACAAATTCAATCTGACTCTCTGTATGATTATCCATATAATCCAATATAAGCGGATAAAATAAATCAGATTTTTTTTCTGCATCGGATAAAAATCTTTGTTGAGAAATACAAATATGAGAACCCACTTTATTTATACTTATCAGTGGATATCCAGTAACTCTAACTAATTTTTTCATACATTCAACAAGTATTGGATTTGACAAAAAACAATCCCACAAATCATCCGAAACTGTATTTTTAAATGCATATTTTATCAAATAAGCATTCATTCCCACTGCAAATTTATCAATTCCTATCATTTTAACAAAATAATTAATCAAACAAGAACCTTTATTATAACTAATAGCATCAAATATTGCATCAATATCTTCAGATTTTGATATTTCAACCTCAATAGGATGTGATGATTCTAATGAATCCAATGAATATGCATCTTCATATGTATGAGTCATATAATCTTCCCATATATTTAGCTCAGGAGAGACTTGATGCCCACAATAATTTCCAAACCACTCTGCCATACTTTCATTCAACCATAAGTTGTTCCACCATCCCATTGTTACTAAGTTTCCAAACCATTGATGGGCAAGCTCATGACAAATTGTTATAACGATTCTTTGTTTTTCTCTAACAGATGATTTGGAAGTACAGAACAATAATACTTCCCTATAGGTAATCAATCCCCAATTTTCCATCGCACCTGCTGCAAAATCCGGAACAGCCAACATATCTAATTTTGGAAGCGTATATGGAATTTTAAAAAAATCTTCAAACCATCTAATAGCTTTTACACATATCTGCATCGCATAATCTAATTTTTCTTTATTTCCTGGAGTGCAATATATACGGATTGGCAACTTTTGTGAATCTGAATATAATTTTAACTTATCAGAAACCGATAAATGATTTGAACTATCCAATACAGTTTCCACATACTCTAAATCTCCTATACAAAATGCTAACAAATATGTTGACATCTTTGGTGTTTGATAAAATTCTGTTAGTATTATAGATGTATCTGCATCTGTTTTTTTACTAATATTTTTGATAGGCATATTTGATAATACAGTTAGATTTTTTCCATTCAAATATTCATCAGATTCAATTGATAGATTAAATGTTGCTTTAAAACTTGGTTCATCAAAACAAGGCATTGCTCTTCGGCAATCAGTTGCTTCAAACTGAGTGGAGGCAAAAAATTTTGTCTGTCCTGTCTTATCCAGATACATAGTTCGATAAAATCCACACATATCATTATTTAAAATACCCTTATAATAAAATTCTAATTTATGAAATCCAATTTGTTCTTTTTCTAAATTAATAGATATAATTTCTTTTTCTGCATCAATCTGATAATCAGTAATAGATTGATAGTCAAACAATATATCATAAATTTTTAACTGTTTGGAATGTAAGATTATATTTTGATGTGATTCAAGAAAGCAAATAGAAATACTTACATGTCCAAAAAATTCAAATGATTTCAGATTAGGTATAATATTAATCTGATAATTTGTAGGAATAATTGTTTGGGGTAATCGGTTATCATATAATACTTTGCTCATAATTGATAATATTATTATGTGTGTTTATATGAATTTGATTATGCGTCAAAATTTTTTCTGCTAATATATAGTATTAGTATATGAAATTATTAGTAGATAACTATGATTATAATCAAACCATCCAACTCGCTTTATCACTCAATCAATCATATGATAAGAAAGTTATATTTCATTGCTATTGGAATGGAAATCTAAATGAAAAACATTATTATTCTATTTTATCTTGTTGGTATTGGAATCGAAATCATAAAATCATATTATGGCTTGAAGCAAATACTACTAATTGTTATAATACTCTGATAGAAAAGTATGCAGAGATAAAATATTTTAATTTAAAGAAGGAAAAAGAACAAACTGTATTTTTAAGTAAAAAACAATTATATTATAATAAATCATTATCATATTATTCAGATGTTGTCAGATATATATTATTATATAATTATGGTGGATGTTGGTTTGATTTGGATTGTTTGATTCTAAGAAGTTTTGACCCACTTTTTTATAATTATGAAAATAATATATGTGTATATGAATGGGAAAAACAAAATTATCCAAATGGTGCTATCTATATATCACTCCAACCAAAATCAGAACAATTTAAAAATATTATAGAATTTATAATTAAACGAGGAATTGGATGGGGATTTCAAGAAGCAAATCTTACTTATGATTTACCACTCAATTTGTTGGTTTTACCTTGTAGTTGGTTTGATGGTAGCTGGATATCAAATCCTCAAAATATAAGTTGTAATGATTTTTTTAATAATACTCAATCCATATATAATTTTGATAACTTTTTTAAGGGTAGTTTTTGTTATCATTGGCATAACAGATGGAATTTACCTATCGATCCAAATAGTCCTTTCAAACAACTTATCAATATAATTGAATCATATATCCGTATCTGAATAAATCATAAAAAAAATATTTAATCTATTTGTTTCATCATCTCTTTAATAAGATTATGAGTATGATGAAAAATTCCATTTCTTTTTGCATTTTTTGGGTCAATATAGTAGACTGGTTGATACATCTCTCCTTGTTTTAATAGAATTATAAAACTGTATGATTTCTTTTTAATCAAATCAATATCATATTCATCATTGCAATCTTTTTCAACAATAAATATATTGAGTCCATCAATTACTTTTTGTTCTTCTATACGATTTGCTTTTTCTACCTGATGATTGATAACAAGTTTATCTGAGAGTGTTTCAAGATTTCCATAAGTTATCTCACTATCTGATAGAATCTTATATCCTATATCTTGCATCAACTCATTGAGTCCAACATGTTTGGGTATGACTGAATTATGTTTTAAAATATGATAAATTGAATTCATACACGAATAATCTGAACTGATAGATGGTATCTCGTACAACTCAGTGTTTGAAAAGTCTAATATATTACCCGCACCACCCTGCATACCTGAATTAATCGCATCTTTCTTTCTAAATACATAATATCTGAATAAATTTGTCCATACCAAGCAACCTCTATTGATAATACTATCTTTATAAAACTCAGCTACATCCTGTAAGAATTTTCTTGTTTTAGGATTTGATTCAAATTTAGAATATTTGGTCAAATAGTCTTTGTGAATCATATATTGGTTTCCAAAATTATCAGTATCAACTAATTCTAGCATACAATCTTTTTCTAACTCATTTACTAAAAATCTACTATCAACCAAATATTCTGTTCGGTATACATCCCTCGCAATCCAATTCATCATAACATCAATTGGAAAACCTGTTCCCACCACAGTCTTAGAATCTATATTCTCAGAATATTTTTTAACTATATCAAATAATACTATATTTTTTCCCTCTGAATTTGTATACTCATATTTATAATTATCTTTTCCTTCTAATAATTTGATTATCCGGTTTGCATCAAATGTAGTTGCAATAAAGTATCCTCCATATCTAAGAGAACGATTAATAGTTGACTTAAAATTTTTCCAACTAATATCATCTCTTAACATATAGTGAATTGCAAATTGACAATTAAAACAGTCAAACATTGTTCTCTTTTTTAAATCACTTGGAAAAAATCTTTGTATAACTTGTTTATTTTCTTCATCCATTGTTCGAAGACTTTTCAACTGACTCTCATAATCCATCTCAACCGTAGAATCTGCTTGTGCAAAATACATTTTTGGAAAATCTGGTTTTGACTTTCTAAACTTATCATACCTACTCTTACATCCATCAGTTGCAGAATTTATACCATTATTATCAATATCTGTACCGACATAAAATTTAACATTTGGATAATAGAATTTCATCAAATCTCCTCCTACACCACATCCAATATCATATACAGATAATTGTCTGCCTCCCTGATAGACTTTGTTGAGAAATGTGTAAATCAAGTTAGATTTAATAAATCCATTAAATTTTCTCATCTGTTCAGCTGATTTGTATTGCTCCTGATAATACTTATCTTCTCGGGTAGCCAACTTAATTTCATTTTGACCAATACGTTTTCTCAATAACTCCATTTTTTTATCATACGAATAATCATTTTTGGCTGGATTATTACCTACAGCTAAATCATCAATATCGGTCATCAAAACTGGATTTGTTATACTTCGCCACACTTTATCAGCAGTTGTTTTATAATTACCATATCCAGTTCCAAATCTTACAACTGATTCTGTTTTATCATATCGGGTTCTCATCGGCACCCATCTAAATTTTTGCAATACATTAGGATCATTATTATAATAAAATTCAACAACTGTTTTGTCTGATATAATATCTCCACCAATATCTCTTACATCACTAACTGAGCCAACCGATGGGTCAGATAAATATATGTAGGCTTGATGCAAAGATTCTTCTTCTCTAAATAATTCTGGCATTTCTTTATCTTTATCTTTATTACCTACATATAGATTGCATATCTTGTAAGTTTTGTTTCTCACATATGTAAAATCAATCGTATTCTCATTTTCATCAACATTTTCTGAATAGGAATTATCATATACAGTTAGAATTTTTCCATCTCTATCTTTTTCAAACTCAACATAAAAATCAATAGAGTTATTATGAGGAGGTTTCCACTTATAATCATCCTTCTGACTATCTCTCACACTAGTTATATATGGTTGTTCGAGTGGTTGAAATATCAATCCATCTAATACATAAGGACAATTAATATTTGAATCATCTGTATAATACTTATACATATTTGATGCATATGCAAATATTTCCCAATTCTTTGCTCCCTGAGCACTAATAAAATATTTTCTTCTAATCAATGGATACTCTGTCTCATACTCCATATCTTTATTCATTTGAGCAAAACTTGATTTAATTTGCTCATAATGTAAGCTGATAATTTTATCCAAATTAAATGCACCACTTACTACTACATCCTTATACGAGTATCCTTTTTGTTTTCCAAGAATAAAACATTTTTCTATCACCTCATCTGCACGTTTCAATCTATCTAACAAATTAACTGTTGGTCGAATATCAGTTGTGCCTACAAACAAACAGTCAAATATAAGATACAAATATCTATTTTTATCTGGAACAAAAATATATTCTCCATCCAATACTGTCCCGTTCCATACACTTAACTTTTCAGAAAGTTCTAATCCTGTATCCTTAACCTCTAAATTTTTATCTATCATATATACATGATTGTCTGATATCAACATAAAATATCTCGTTCCATCTGCTTTATCAGTAACTGCATATCTGTTGGGTAATTTTTCAGTAACATGTTGAATTTCAAGTGATACAGATTGCCTACCATCTAATTTGGTTGCTTTTTTATTACCTGACGAGAACATATTTTGATATATCTGAATAATTTGCTTAGTTTTTGTTTGAGAGATAATAAAATTACTATTTTGAATAATTTTTAATAATATTTCAATTTGTTCATACATCATATCCAGATACTTTTGTTCTGGTTTTTTTGATGTACCATACTCTATCTCTAACTCATATGTAGGAACAGCTTTATTAATTTTATCATATGAGATAGCAGTTTTTGTTTCAGTTAAATCAATTCTAACAAAATTATCATCTGTTTGATGGATATTAATAGAAGTTCTTTGTTTGAATCTATACACAATTTTACTCATATTAGTTTGATTTAATTCAGATAGTGATGTGATTTCTGATTTTGGTGGAACAGTTTCTTCTGATAATCTTAATCTAATATCAAAATCATCTATATCAATCACATTATCTGGATTCTTTGTTTTTTTTGTTATACTAATATTAGATTGCTTTTTTTCTTTTGATTCTTTGATAAAAATTTTAACAAGTGTTGAAAATATAACATGATTTTTATAATCTCTGACTCGTTGCATATACTGACTAATATGCGAACCTTCCAAACTACATCTCAGATTAGTATTTGAATCAGGCATATAGATTACATCAAGAGATTTGACAGGTTCGGATATACTGATAGTCTGGTCTGATTTTGATTTCTTAGAAAAATATTTTAATAAGTTAATATATTTTTCTAATGATAAATATTTGCCTTTTTTACTAAAAAATATAAATTCGAACTCATTACCACTTTTCATCTTATCAAATAATAGTTGGATTTGTTCTCTTATTTGTGGTGTAATCATATTACCAAATCCTGAAATCATATTTTTCTTGGATTTACTCATTATATATTATCTGTATATAATTCTTAAAGCCGTATAAGGATTTGTATTTAAAATTTCAATTATTTTTGATTACCAATATTTTTCGAATATATCTATATTTTTAATCATACTGCAATCAATTTCACATATCTTACACTCATAATTATCTTTCTCACATAATATGATATGACTATTGTCTTCACATCTGTGAAAATAAATAACACAAAACCAACATTTGTATACCTTATCACAACACCCACAAAATATCTGAATTGGGTTTCTACATACCATACACTCCATATTAGTAGAATATAAAATAATTGAAAATAAAACAAAATATATTAACAGATAATATATAAAACATACATATAATGACATCTAAAAAAAGTTCTAAAAAGGAGAGTAAGAAAAATTCAACAGATGATATGGGGAATTCAAAACCTACTAAAAGCATCCGAAAGTATGTTAAAAAGTCTATCAAAATATCAAAACCAAAATCTACAAAAAAATCTAAAAAGTCTGTCAAATTATCCAGAGAAGTTGAACCAGTAGAGATGGTGTTTGAATTACAACCACATATATGTGTTGTTGAAAAAGCAGAAAAAAGTATATTTGACACTAAGGGTGAGCTAATTGTTGTATCCGAAAATATAGATTATCCAAGATTTTGTTACGGATTCCAACATTTCTTACATGCAAATAAAAATTATATGGTTAAGATAGATAAATTTGAAGGAAAGAAAAAAGTATATTTGGTTATCAATCCATTTGAAACAATTATATTTGATTATGATAAATCGATTGAACCTGAGATGAAAAAATATTTTAGTGTAGATTATCTGATACCTTCTCTGGACTTGTTTAAGATGTGGGAAATTATCAATGAATTTGATATTGTGGGAACAAAAGAAGGATTTGAATCTGCTCACATTTATGATGGTGTGGGAGGAGCAGTGCAGGCTATTCAGCTATATCGTGATAAATTTAGTAAAAAATCAAAATCTGATAAATACTATGTGGTATCAGGAGTTGGAAATTATAAGATAGATAAAAAATATACAGATTCAAGAGTTTTGATAGATAAAAAGATTCCAAATAAAGTTGATTTGATTGTAGGTGGTGCAAGTTTTGATTATGAGGATAAAACTATTAAAGAAGATGTTGTGAGAGAACAGCAATTATTTGGATTACTGATTAGTCAGATTCTATTTTGTGTTCGTAATCTCAGAAAAGGAGGTAATTTTATTTGTAGATTTTATGAAACCTATACACAAACATCTCTTAAAATAATCACTATGTTGAATGAGATGTTTGGTCGTATGAGTTTTGTTAAACCAATGGTTAGCCGTCCAATGATATCTGAAAAGTATGCGGTATGTGAGGGATATTTGTTGGATGGAGTGAGCAAACAATCCAAACATGTGTTGGAATGTTTGGAGAAGATTGAAAAAGCAATACAAAAAAATAATAAATTGAATTTGATTGATTTGTTTGAGGGGTATGAGATGGAGAAAAAATTTATAAATTCAATCATTATATCTAATACTGATATTGCAAACAAACAATTAGAAGCCATTAACAAAGTATCATCCTTTATTGATGGGGAAATATATTCTGGAGAAGTATTTCAATCAAATCGTGAAAAACAAATCAAAGGAAGTGAATATTGGTTAAAATTATTCAAAGATGGTGGTGGGGTTGATGGTTTGGTTAAATATGTAGTATCAATAAATGCTGAAAAAATAACAGCTCTTAATAGTGTGATGGTGGAGGTAAATTAAACAGTGTGTTTTAGATTTTTATTTTTATAGATATATTTGAGGTATTTTTTGTGATAGAGGGAGGAATTTACCGCTCCACCTGATTGTGGAATTTGCATCCAAATTAAATGTATAATAGATGGTAGTTGTGTAATATCTATTGTATATGTAGTTTGTACAAAGAATGATGCAATCATAAATTGTGTTGATACAAATATTTTGTTTATTGTTTTTTGTAAATTGTTATAATATCTTTCTAAATTTTGTAAATCTAATAAATAAATAGTTTTCATTGTTTTCTTATAATCATCTATATAACCAATATTAATTAAATATGATTCGTTACATCTTGGAAGATAATAAAGTCTATATTTTTCTAATTTATCATCTGCTGTTTTTATATTTTCTTTATATTTTCTTAGATTATCTTCTTGATTTGAAGCTAAATGATCCGTATATTGTGATACAGTTTTTTCTATTTTATTTTTTAGTTTATATAGTTCTATTATTTTTTTAACTATTTTTAAATAGTTTTCTTTATTTTTAATTTCTAACTCAAATTGTTTTATAGCAGCATCTATTTTACTAAAATCAAATTCTTCCTGTTGTTGAATAATTGTATCAACCTCAGTAGTAGGTAATTGAACCTTACTCATATCAAGTTTTAATTTTTCGAGTTTTTGAATATATGTTTTTTTTTTATCTACATATTCTTTTTTATTTTTAATTTCTAACTCAAATTTTTTTATAGCAGCATCTATTTTATCAAAATAAAAATTTTTTTTAATATCATCTATATTTTGTTCTGTGATAGATTTTAAATCAATAAAAAAATTTTGTTTTTCTATAATTTTATCTAGCTCTGTAGTATCTAGAGCATATTTTTGCATATCTGGTGTTATTTTTTTTAAATTGTATAATGTAATATATCGTTGTATTTCAGATAATAATTTATTTAGATATTCAGATAGTGCAGAATTAGTGTCTTTGACTATTTGTTGTATATTCTTATAATCGCATTCATCATATTTTTTAATATACACTTCAAAGTCATTAATATATTCTTGCTCAACATAAAAATCTTTTATTGTATGAAACAATTTATGTGTTTCAACTAATTTTTTTATAAAATTTATATTTTTTTTGGGTTTATCAATATATTCAATATATGCAATATAGTTTTCTATTACATCTTTATATTTTGCATTTTCTTTAACACAATTCTGTATAAAATTATATGCAATATTATATGATGAATTATCTTCTATACCATAAAATTTAATATTACAATCTGTTTCTTTGGCAGCCAACATTTGTGCAAATAAAGAAATTCTTGGATCTCCACCAAATGCACCACATCCCCATAATCCTGAACATATAGTTAAATTAGAATCTTGATTACTTTTTTTAGCAAGCAAAAAAGCCACATATGCAGTATTGAAAAAATCAATTAAACTATCTACAGTTTCCTTTCCACCAAATGGTGCACACATTGCCAAAATATCATGTTTTGTTGGTACAACTTCTGTAAGAGTCAAATCATTAAAATTTCCATATATACCTGTATTTTTATAGTATCTATTTACATCTTTTATAAGAATTGGAGTTGGATTACCTTGTCCAACACCTAAATATGTGTATTCATTACCATTAGGTGTTGTACGAACCACATAATCATTACCATTATCTGCACCAATTAATCCAATCATATGTGGATGTTCCCATACCATAATTTCTTCTTGTTTTGCCTGAGAAAATTTTGTAAGTCCGGTAAGATTTTTAGCACTAAAATCAACCCATATGTATTTATCTTTCGATGTATCAACAACATAGTCATAAAAATTAGATGTTGAATTAATTATTTTTTTTAATGAATTAATTAGACAAAACTCAATATAGTCTTTATTTTCAAAAACAGAATAACTATTTAATCTATGTAGTAAAAGTTTTATGGTTTTGTCAATTCTCTTATCTGATGTAATTTTTGAATTTAAATTTAATAGTTTAGAATTTGTATTTTGCACTACACTAGGATTGGTAGCTGATTGTGTAACAATTTGTGTAGATGCTTGAAATTTATCCAATATATTTGTTATATTAATATCAACAGAGATTATATCTACTAATTGTGCGGTATATGCGTTACATTTAGATATTGATATTTTTTGTCCCTGTTCTATTACTTGCCGTATTTTATTTTCCAATGATTTCTTTATTATGCCAAATTTTTCTCCTTTCATTGTATTCATAACATTTTCTTCTAAAAAATTTGTTATGTATAATTTTAACTCTTCAGATATTCTGTTATTTTGTTCTTCTTGTTCCAATACAGTTTTATTATATGTTTCTAATGTTGTTTTTAATTCTTTAAATTTTTCTTCTACTTCATAAACTATTTCTGGATTATCAATATTCTCTTGTAATAGTTTTAATAGTTCTGTTTGTTTTTTTGGAGTTTTGTTCTGTGCTATTATAAGTTCATTTTTTTTTATTATTCTATTAATTTCATCAAGTATTTTATAAATATTTTGTTGTATAGCAAAATGTTGTGTTGTAATATTTTCAACATTATCTAATTTTATTGATATTAATAATTCTATTTGTTGATTGATTAATATTTTATAATCATAATTTTCTAATTTTTTAAATGACTGAGTTATAGTTTGCATATATTGGCTTGCTTTGTTATAAACTTTCATTTGTTCTATTATTTTTTCTTCTTTAATTTGTTTTTCTATTTTACTATTTTCTAAAAAATTAATCTTATATTTTAATAACAATATAATAGGTAATATATATTGACCTATATTTTGTAGAATTTTATCATTAATATTATCTGAATCTTTTATTTCCACATAAGAATTTTTTATTAATTTAAATATTTTTTCTGTAATTGTATTATAAGAATATATAGTTTCAGATTTAAAATCTTTACTATCTTTTATAAAATTTAGAGTTAAATTAATCAATGTTTTTATTAATTCTATAAGAATACTATATTCTCTATTATATATTTTTTGTAATTTATATTTTTTTAATTGATTTGTTTCTTTACTAATAGCATCATATTTATTTCTTATTTCTTTAAAATATTCTTTAATAGTTTTATGAGTAATACTAAAAAATGTTTTTATATCATAACTTAAAAATAATTTTATATCATACACTAATTCCAATTTATTTAATTCAGATGTAATATCAGATTTAATATCTAAATTAAATTTTGTTAATATAGTTTTCATTATATTTAATAATTTTATATTATCTAATAATTTTATATTCTTTGTTTTTTGTATATCATTTACTATTTGTTTTACATGTTCTATTTTTTTTTGTACAGTTTGTATTTTTTGGCGTTGTTCTAATATTTTTTGATTATATCTATCTAGTATATTATCTAAACCTTGTTTAACCTCTTTTGGTATAGATTTATCACTAATAAATGATTGCACAATATCATTAAAATTACAATTCATACTATAACCAAAATTAGATAGCAATTCTTGACATAAATTACTATCAGCATTAATCAAATTTTCATTATAATATATACGTTGATTATTATCATCTAAAATAGGTAATATTTTACGTTCTATTAAATCTATCTTAGCATCTATTATTTTTTTATATTTTAAATTTTCTGTTTCATTTAAAATTTTTTGTTGTATATATTCTGTTATTATTGGATCAAATTGATCTAATAATTCAGTTATTGAGTCTAATGATAAATCTTCTAGAACTATATTATTAATAATATTTTTTATTTTGTCAATATATGTTTTTTTTGCTGCTTGTTGTTGCCTCAACCGTTCTGCTTCTGCTGCTGCTTGTTGTTGCCTCAACCGTTCTGCTTCTGCTGCTGCTTGTTGTTGCCTCAACCGTTCTGCTTCTGCTGCTCGCTTTTTTGCAGCTGCTTGCTTTGCTTCTGCTTTTTGCAAAACATCAATTCCCTTAAGTTGTTGTCCAACTATATCTACTTTTGGTAGTAAGTTGCCGAGACTTATATTATTATACTGATTTCCAAACAACCCCTCAATTTGTTTATCAAATTTATCACATTCAGAATTACTTGAATTATACATATATATATATAAGCATACAAATAAATTTATATATATTAATTATTTCTAACAATAACTTGCGGTTCTTTTGTATCAGATGGAACAAATCCATCCGGAACCGTTGACATCTTTTTAATAAATTCATCTTTTCCACCAAATGATGGATAAAGATATTTTTCATTTTTTTGCTCATTAAATTTTTGAAATTCTTCATAAACATCTGCCCGACCTTCCTTAACGTTTCTCAACATCTCAAACATATCCAATAATTGCGTTAAATTATCATATCGGTCTTCTTCTAACAATAATCTAATTATTTTAAATGGTAAAATCTCATGATACTTATTGATAATAATCCTTTCAAACATCTCATGATTATTTGTCTCCAAATCTCTCATATGTGGAGTATCAATCGTATCCAACACCTGATTGATTGTTTGAAGCATCAAATCTATATCCGGAATTGCTTCCGCTGACATCGACAACCCATCAAAATTATATTTCGAATTAGCCATAATACAATTAATCTATTTGTTTCTTTATACCACAAACTCTATATGTGATATATCATGCTCTATCCATATTCTTCGAATCTTATAATCTGAATCTAACTTTATTTCTTGTTTGCTACAAAATACTAAATCTTTCAATTTACTCATATAATAAATTTTTTTAATTCGTGTTTGACATATCTCTAGAGTCTCCAGAGATTCCATTCCATCAATACTGCTAACTATCGTATTGTTTAAAATAATACGTTTAATAGTTGGATTTGCTACAAAACATCCAGAGATATGGGTAGATGAAGCATCCAGATGGGTTAGCTGTGGTTGTGGGTGAATCATAACTATCGGATTATTAGAACATATAATTCTATTTACCTTTTGATAAACAAATAATTCTTTTAATTTATTATTATCACACATCAAATCAAACAGTTGTGGATATATGGGTAGTTGTTCTAACTGATTTGACCCACAATCTAATTTTTGAAGATTTTTATGAGAAGGTAATTCAATTAATCTATTTTTTGCACAAACTAATTCAATAAGAGTTGGAGGCAACCATGTAATTTTAGTTAACTTATTATCAGATATATCAATAACTTCTAATCTATCAAATACATCTAATTCTCTTCCGAGTACTCTAAGTTGATTATTATTCAAAAATAAAAATTTAATTTTTTTAATATTGGGTGGAATATTTGATGGAAATACGCATAAATCCAAATGACTCAAATCCAAATATACAAAATCATTTTTTTCGCATTCCTCAAATCTATATTTAATTGTATCAAAATTTTTATTATAATAATTATTTTTAACATTTTCATCATACCAAATAGCTCTAGATGGGTCGATATCTCTTTTTGATTTAAATTTTAAATCACTTTCATAAACCACATATTGCATTAATATTCGGAGACATAAAATATTATATCTGATTTTCTCACTGCCAAATAGTCATAATATCAAAATATATTATGATTATTAGATTTATATAAAAAATATTATGTTTTTTTACTCATAATCTCATCAATCAATTGTTGCTTTGTTTTTTTTATATATTTTGATAAATATTTTGTAGATAGATAGATACCATTTTGGGTTGCAATATTCTGTAATTCTTTTAATGTCATTTTCATTGTTGGAATAGTATCAGATATATCTTTTTTAGGACTCTGTGGAACCATACTAGCTGTATCCTCATATGCATTCATTGTATCATCATATTGTTCAGACTCTGATATTTTAGATAGCATTGGTTCAGGTAGTTCTTGTTGTTTAACTTCATCGATAGAATTTTTTTTTACTATTTTTTTTATCAATCCATATGGTTCCAAATTTTCCTCAACTAAATTAAATTCAACAGATAATTTGGATGTAAAATTATATGGTTCAACTAACTTTTTAGACTCAATGATATGTTGAATAATTGGATCTCCATAACAAAAATATTTGGATTTTTCTGAATAGATTGGCTCAAATGTATTATCAGAATATTTAATTAAAAATATATTTTTTTTATATGGAACATAATTTTCACCATTTGCATAATATAATTTATCTTCCTCAATATCCAAAACAAAAATATTAATATGTGTAAAATCAGCTAACGATTTTATTACATTTTTTCCAACTATTCCGCGTTTTAAATCATTTTCTAAATCATATTTTTTCCAACCATATGATTTATAATTATTTTTTGTAAAAAGAGACACAGAGTATTCTTTGACCAATCTATCAACAAATACTTTAATAAATCTATTTTGATGCTCTACAGATAATGTTATAAAATGTTCTCGCAGACAAAATAATATGCTACTAAATAATGATGTATTGGTTTCTACAGGTTCTCCGGTAGATATTCTAACACCTGTATGTGATAGCATATTTGTATGTGGATTAAAAATAGAGAATAAATTTTTTGGCAAGAAATTAATTTTTTTTGAATCTTGAAATTTTAAAATTTGAATACTGTCTGAAACATTTGATATAATTGTATCAGTTGGACTCAAATCCACACAACCAATTGATTGTATGATTTGAGAATTATGTTTTATAAAATTTATTAAATCATCCAAACTAATTTTTTTTCCTTTGTTTGAAGCCTCCATAATAGTATATGGTTGTATGATTGTTTATATCAAATTATTCAAAATATATTTCAACTTTTTTATTATCAATATATATAATTAAACAAACAATTCATTAATTTTTTTTGTTCTATCAGTTGTTTTGATAAAAATATCAGGTTTCTTAATCACATCTGTATAATAAGAAACTTCTTTCTCACATCCTTCATTCTTCTCCAACTCTTTTTCATACTTTACTCTATTCAATATATGATTTTCCGTATTAGTAAGTCTTAATTTTTTTGATTTTTTCTTACCCTTCTCATCTGATATCTCCTCAACATATTCAGATGATTGGAGAATTTCTGATTCTATTTCTTTTAATTTTCTAGTATCTGCTTTGTTGATATATTTTTCAATTTCCACATAAGTTTCATATGATAAATTTTGAAACTGCATAAAATAGCCATTTTTATTTTTGGTTACATCCAATGATGGATTATTTGTAAATATAATATTTTTGATTTGTTTCAAATCAGATTCAACTGTTAAACGCTGTATTCTTTCTGCTAATTTCTTTTTTTTTTCAATAGAGTAAGTTTCTGTCATATTATATGTTATACAGAGAATCAAAATACTTATCGTTCAACACATAATATAAATATAATTATATTTTTGAAAGATTTTATATATCTAATTATTATAAATGTCAACAGATAATAGCGATGAAAAAGAAATAAAAAATAATATGTTAAAAGAATATCAGTTTCCAGATGAATCTGACCCAGAATTATTGTATAAATTGTTTTTAAAAAGAGAATTTTACTACAATAAAATACCAAATCGACCAGAATTTAATAAATATGAAGATATTAAAGAATATCGTGATAATATTTGTGCAAGAAAATTTACACTTCATGAGCATCAAGCTATGTTGAGTAATTTTATTAATCCAGACACACCATACAGAGGGTTGGTTGTATTTCATGGATTAGGAACTGGTAAAACATGTGTGGGTGTGGCAATTGCAGAAAAATTTAAACCATTGGTTCAAAAATATAATACTAAAATTATTGTTCTTGTAAGTGGACCACTCATCAAAGAGAATTGGAAACAACATCTTTTGTTATGTACTGGTGAAACATATTTGAAATATCAAGATAAAAGTGTATATACTGATGAGATAGAAAGAGTAAGATTAGAAAAGAATGCTTTGATTCAAGCAATGCAATACTATAGATTTATGAGTTATAGAAGCTTTTACAAACATGTATTAGGTGAAAAAATTATTGATAGAAAAGTTGTTAAGGGTGAAAAAGTAAAAGTAAGTTATCGTAAAACAGATGAGGGTGAATTTGAAAGAGATTTGGCAGTTGACCGAATATATAATCTAAATAATACTATTATAATAGTAGATGAAGCACACAATCTTACTGGAAATGCTTATGGTGATGCTTTAAAGCATATTATTAAAAATTCTATTAATTTAAAAGTAGTCTTATTATCTGGAACACCTATGAAAAATTTAGCTGATGATATTATTGAATTGGTAAATTTTATCAGACCACCTGATATGCAGATTGAACGTGACCGAATATTTAACAGTGAAAAAAATCATACTATGGAATTTAAACAAAATGGATTAAAATATTTGAAAAATATGTTGCGTGGTTATATCTCACACGTCAGAGGCTCAGATCCATTAATTTTTGCCAAACGAGTTGACCGTGGAGAAGTTCCAAAAGGTTTATTGTTTACTAAAGTTATAAAATGTAGTATGTTAAAACTTCAACAAGATACTTATGATAAAGCGATTAAAGAACAAAATGATTCATTGGATAGAAAATCTGAAGCAGTTGCAAATTTTGTATTTCCCATATTATCTGCTGATAAAAAAGAAATAGTTGGTTCGTATGGTAGAGAAGGATTACAACAATTAAAAAATCAATTAAAAAGTAATGCAGAACAATTAAATAAAAAACTTTCAAAGTTATTGTATGGACGAGATGATGAAAAAGATATGATTGATATTTCATCTGATGGATTAACAATATCTGGAAAAATATTAAAGGGTAGTAATCTAAAATATTTTTCAACAAAGTTTTATACAGCAATTAATAATTTAAACAAATTAGTAGAAGGTAAAAGGGGAGCTGGTACTGCATTTGTATATTCAAATCTTGTTAAAGTTGGTATAGAATTATTTCGTGAAATACTTATACAAAATGGTTATTTGGAATATCAAGAAATATATTCTGATTATCAGATACAATCCGACACCATATGCTATTATTGTGGCAAAACTTATTCTCAACATAGAAATATATCTGCCAGTCAGGATGGTGGAGCAGATAGCGAGCAAACCGATAGTAAGCAAACCGATAGCGAGCAATCGGATGAAGATACTAATTCAGAAAAAGATATTAAATCGGATGAAGAAGATGATAAAAAATCAGATTATTCTCCAAAATCTCATACCTTTTTTCCCGCTACATTTATATCTATAACTGGAAAGTCTAATGATGAAGCAACAGATGTTATTCCAGAAGATAAGAAAAAAATTCTAGATAATGTGTTTAATACAATAGCCAATAAAGAAGGTAAATATCTTAAAATAGTAATGGGTTCAAAAGTTATGAATGAGGGTATTAGTATGCGACAAATAAAAGATGTTCATATTTTGGATGTATATTTTAATTTAGGAAGAGTCGATCAGGTTGTCGGAAGAGCTATCCGATGGTGTTCGCACTATAAATTAATGAGTGAAACAAATATGTTTCCACATGTTGATGTATACAAATATGTTGTATCTGTGCCGAATGGTTTATCATCAGAAGAAGAACTGTATCAAAAAGCTGAATTAAAATATTTACTTATTAAGAAAGTTGAGAGAGCGATGAAAGAAGTAGCAATTGATTGTCCGCTAAATATTCAGGGAAATATGTTTAAAGAAGAAATAGAAAAATCAAAAAATTGTGGGAAAGACGGTGAAGAACCATGCACCGGATTATGTGATTATACTATATGTAATTATAAATGTGATGATTTAAAATTAAATTCAGAGTTTTATGACCCTGGTAGAAATATATATAAAAATGTCCCTAAAGATAAATTAGACTATTCAACATTTTCACATAGTTTGGCACAACATGAAATAGATTATGTGAAAGATAAAATAAAAGAAATGTATATAATTGGATTTATGTACACCATCCATGAGATTTTGGAGTATGTGCGTTTAACATATGATGAAGAAAAACGAGAATTATTTGATGAATTTTTTGTATTCAAAGCATTGGATAACTTACTACCTGTAAGTGAAAATGATTTTAATAATTATTATGATGCAGTGATTGATAAACACAATCGTGTTGGATACATCATCTATCGTGACCAATATTATATTTTTCAACCATTTGACCAAAATGAAGATGTGCCAATATATTACCGAACCACCGCTTCCACCAAAGTTTCACAAAAATTATCTTTGTATAATTATTTGAAATCAACACCCTATTATGAGAATCTCAAGGAAGATAAAGATAAAAATGATTCTCAAACAGATGAAATCAAACAATATGAATTTGATTATGATTATTATGAAACAAGGGATGAAAATGATTATGTGGGATATATTGATAGGGAATTGAGTAGAAGAAAGAATAAAACCGCTGATGAGATAAAAGATGTATTTAAAATAAGAGAAAAGAGAGCAAAAATATTAGAGAAAAAGAGAGCAACTGGTATTCCATCAATTAAGGGAGCGGTTTGCGAGACCGCTAAATCAGTCCATTATCTCAAAAAAGTAGCAGAAAGTTTGGGAGAAAAAGTAGATTTAAAAACCCATACTCGTGGAGATATATGTGGTATGATATCTAAAAAAATGTTAAGTATGGAAAAATACTCAACAACTAAAAATAAAGATAAAATTACATATATTATGCTTCCAACCAATCATCCATCATATCCATTTCCATATAATTTAGAGGATAGAATTGAATATATTAAAAATAAATTAGAAAAACAAATAAAATTTAAAATAAATATATCTGTTGAAACATCTAAACATCAAAAAGGTGAATTAAAAGGAATGCCGTATTATCAGATTATGATAGCTGATAATAAAAATTTAAAAGAATATGAATCTATGTTGGAAGAATTGGGGGCTAAAAAATCTAAGGAAGGGTGGATGATTGTTGTCGAGTAGATATCAAATTTTGTTTATTTCTTAGATGTGGTGGAATATATTTTATAAGTTGTGGTGAGATAGGTCGTGATGCTGGTTGCAAGATAGGTGATAATGCTGGTTGCAAGATAGGTGATGAGATAGGTGGTGAGATAGGTATGGGTTTCGGGGAAATCATCAACTCATACGAGTCACATAATTCTTTTAATAATGTGTAATCTGGAGATTGTAATAAATTAGCAACTAATGTAGTATCTTTAATAAATTTATAAACATCTGTCAAAAATTTATTATTTATATATGTACCAAACTTTACTATCTTTCCATAATTCCAACATTCTAATAATATATTAATATTTGTATCAAGTGATAAAGACTTTCGTATTTGTATTTTTAAAGTAGTATCAAGTGGTAAAGATTTTCGTATTTGTATATTATTAATTATTAACTTTATTTTTTTAACAAAATCCTTATCTGTTATCCACTTGTATTTATCATATGACCAGACACTTATTATTTCCGGAGTTTCGCCACTATTTTTTATATTTTTTATATCAAAAAAATGTAACAATAAATATATCATAATATCATCAGAATCATTATCTATACCCCAACTATTATAACATAAATTTCTTATATCAACTTTTGTATCAATCATACAAGGAACTCCAAAATAAAAAACTTTATCTTGATTAGAAAATTCAGATTTTTCTGATTGATAGAAAATACACAATATAGTGTATGTCTGAATACTATGTATAAATGCCGGAATTATATTTTTTATTATAAATATTTTTTCATCATGATTAGATATTTGATTAAATATATTTTTTATATATTGAATTCCTTTCTCCAAATCAGGTGTAGGCTGTAGTTTACATATAATCCATACAGCCATTATCAAAAGAATATAATATTGACCACATATATTCATTCCATCAACAACTATTATTGGATGTCGTAAAGAATCATATTTTGTTTTAACAGACTCTATATTCACATAATTATTAATAAAATAATAAAGTCCAGATGCATATGAATAATTTTTTTTATAATTACCTTCAATTTTTTCTGCTAAATGTACATTGTCACCTATTACTTTGACACCATAAGTTCTAGTATCTAAATCTAAATGTGGTTTAATACCGTCATCAATACCTTTTAAACTTGCCATATGTATTTCTTTTATATGCTTATTATCTGACGAATCAATTAATTGATTTATGTATCTAATTATCGGATCACCACCATCTTGTTCGACATTTTCTATAATTCTATATTTTGTTAAATATTTTAAATATTTTGTTTTATAATCTGTCATTAATTATATAATTAATATATATAATTAATAATTTTATGAATTAAATAATTTATAGAGCTGGAGTATTATTGATATACTTGTGAGCATACAGAGCAACCGCACCACCCAACACTTGAGCAACAACATAGCCAACAGCCACATCACTAGCAGCAACAGGTTGAGAACCCTTCAACCACATCATAACAGTCACAGCAGGGTTGAAGTGACCACCAGAGATATTACCAAACAGAAGGATAGCAGCGAGAAGACCCACTACAATTACCAGTGGCTGCATGTTGCCATAGAGACCACTTTGCAAAATAATGTACAGAAACACAAATGTTCCGAGGAATTCAACCAGATAGTTATTCATATTATAATATATTGGTAGGATAAAAAATATTTTTTGTCAAATAAAAAAAATATTTTAATAAATCTATATATTTGTAAAATCTATATATTTTTATAAAAATTAATATTATTTATATAAAAATTGATATTATTTGTATATATAAATAATAAATATATATAGCAATAATATTATATGTCTGTCTGCTCCGATCCCTATATTAATACGCATTTATATGATACTATTACTTTGCATGCAAATCAGATGAATAATGATATTTATAAACATCTTAAAACAAATTTAATAAAAAAATATCAAAATAAATGTTTTAATAAATATGGATATATTTCTAAAATTCATAAAATAGAAGAAAAAAGTGGTGGAAGACTAATACCCGAAGACCCAATGGCATCTGCGGTGTATGATATTAAATTTCTATGTAAATTGTGCCGACCATTAAAAAAAAGCATTATAGTTTGTGAGGTTATTAAAATAAATAAATCACTGGTTTATTTACGTAATGGTCCAATTAATATTATTATTTTTGAAGAAAGTGGGCATATAAATAAAGATAATTTTGTTTTTGATGAAAAGAAAAATCTACTTGTCGCCTACGCGGATAAAAATAAAGATAAGGGTATTCCGGTAATCAAAGGAACATTTGTAAAAGTTAAAGTTATCAATATCTGTATTGAAAATAATTCTCAACATATTATTGTTATTGGAACACTAGAAAATATTGCTTCTAAATCGGAAATTGAACAAGCAATCAAATCTAGAGAAGATGATAATTTACAATTTATTGATTATAACAAATATATTGAGAGCGAGCAAATAATGAGTCCAGAAATATCTGAGCAATTAAATTCAACAGAAAGCATGGAATCAGAAGGGTCTGATGAGATTGCAGATACTTTTAACTAATGCGTTTTCTAATAGTTAAAGATTATATAATATTAATTATATTATATTTTTAATAATGAATGAATATAATTCAAAAAAAACATCATATAATGTGTGTTCAAATTGCAATAAAATAGGGCATGAATTTAGAAAATGTCCAGAACCTATAACTAGCTGGGGAGTTTTACTTGTTGGAGTTATGGATGATATTAATATTATTCATAAAAATAAATATTCAATACAAAATGAAACAACTAATTATATGGGAATTAGAGTTGGTAGTGTATCAGATATAAATATATTTAATAAATATAATAATCTGATTAATTTTTTATTAGTTCAAAGAAAATATTCTCTTGGATATGTTGAATTTATTAGAGGTAGATATATTCCATCTAATATAAATGGTATAACATATTTGTTTTTACAAATGACAAAAGAAGAGATAAATAACATTAAAACTAAAAATTTTGATGATTTATGGTCAAATTTTTGGAATACTAATACTAAAAAAATAGGATATATTAGAAAGGAATATATAGAATCAAAAATAAAATTTAATAAATTATCAGAAGGTATAGAGTGTGAGCTACCATTATCTTTTTATACTGATAAGATAAAACCATTATATAATGAACCAGAGTGGGGTATTCCAAAGGGAAGAAAAAATAAAGGTGAAAGTGATGAAGAATGTGCAGTTAGAGAATTTTGTGAAGAAACAGGATATACCAAACAAGATATTAAAATAATATATTCTGTTAAACCTATTGTCGAAAATATAATTGGAACAAATGGAGTGAGTTATCGGCATATTTATTATTTGGCTGAATTAATCAATAAAAAATCTGGTATTGATGTTTCAAAAACAGCTAATAATCCAGAAATAGGTTCAGTTGGATTATTTACTTGTGATGAAGCATTATATAGGATTAGAGATTATCATGTTGAAAAAATAAATATTATTAAAACAACATTTTTATATTATGTGGATATGATATTGGGAACATTAAATAAATTGCCAGAAAATAATTCGCAAGAGAATAATTTACAAGAAAAAACATCTGATTGTTTTGTATGGTCTTTAGAAAATGATGGTTTTTAGCAAACTAATCATATAATTAATTTTATTTGTTAATTATATAATGAATGATAACTATCGAAATTTATTTGAATATATAAAATCTCACGATTATGTAAAATTTACTAATTTGATAAATAGTATTAGAGAAGATGATCCAGAATTTGATGTCAATATTAAAGATGAACAAAATAATTATCTATTAGTATATGCTGTTAATTTGAATCTGATTAATATAATCAAATTATTAATTGAGTGCGGAGCAAAAATAGATATAACTGATGGAAATGGTAAATCAATATTATTTATTCCAATAACTTATATGTATTATGATACATTAAAAATATTGCTTGATGCAAATAAAGAGAGTATTGGTATATCGATTATTGATATAAAAGATACTCATAAGAAGATACCTTTACATTATGCTATTGAATTAAGAAATATAAAAGCAATTAATATGTTGATTGATGCAGGAAGTTCGGTAAATATCACTGACTCTAATAATAATAATTCTCTACATCTTGCAGTTAAATCCAGATCATTAGAAATATGTAGTATTATTGTTAAAAAGATAGCAGATATTAATTCAAAATATAGTAGTGGAGAGACAGCACTTCATATAGCTTGTAATTTACAACTAGTCAGCATAGCTAAATTATTGATTGCTAATAATATTAATACAAATATTCAAGATTTCTCACATGAAGTAACTGCTTTACATTATAGTATATTGATTGGAAATAAAGAATTAGTTAATTTGTTGCTACAAAGTGGAGCGGATCCAAATATTCAAGATATATATGGAAATACAATATTGCATTATGCAATATATGAAAATAATTTTGAAGTATTAAATATGTTAATCAAATCAGAAAAAACAAAAAATATTATTAATTTGAATCTATGGAATATTGATGGAGAAATACCTCTACATATTGTATTTAAATCCGATTTATCAGATTTAAATGCGTATATTGATTTGCTCATAGATGGATCTAATATGAGTTTATCAGATAATACTAGAAACACTTGTTTGCATTATTTGATTAAAAATAATTTATGGAAAGATTATCATCATATATTGATAAAAAAAAGATTAGATATATTTGCAAAAAATATTGATAACATCACACCCATCAATATGATTGATAAAAAAGATTATGATAAATTTATAGATATGGTGACAGAAAGTTATACAGATAGATTAAAAAAAGTATATGATTGGAATTATGAGTGGCAAAATATATGTAGTAGAGAATTTGATGAAAAATCTGTTAGCAATTTAGATAAATTTATAAAGAATGGAGAAAAAATAACTGCCAATAATTTTAATAAATCTTGTTCAAATATCATAAGAAATCATATTATTGAACTGATAAATAAAGTTAATAGAGGTGAAGAAACAAAATGTTATGAGCGTTCATTTCCCACAAAGATTAAAATGTGTATAAATATTAATGAAGGTAATAATTTGGACTTTTGTTCATTTATTGGTTCAACTCTCGATGTTTTGATAGGATTAATATACATATTAAAAAAACATTCTAATTGTTGTAGCACATTAACAAAAAATTTTTTTGAAAATAAAAAATTATGTTCATATTATAAATCAATAGGTATTGTGACAAATAATAAATGTGAATTTCTTAATTTTGAAATAGTTTGGACTAATAATAAACTACATCTTACAGATGATTTTGAAAGTAATTTTAAAAAATGTTTACAAAAAAAAAGATTTATCATCATACCATTGGGAATAGAAATGAAAGAAGGAAACCATGCTAATTATTTAATATATGATGATGCAAGTAAAGAAGTTGAAAGATTTGAACCACATGGAAATACAACACCTATCGGACTCCATTATAATCCAAAATTATTAGATGATATTCTTGAGAAGAATTTTAAAGATATATCTTCAGATATAACATATATCCGACCAAGTGATTTTATGCCCAAAGTAGCATTTCAATTGATGGATGCAGGAGAGAAAAATAAGAAAAAAATAGGTGATCCAATAGGTTGGTGTGCGTTGTGGGTGATTTGGTATGTGGATCAGCGATTAACTTATTCAAATATTAGTCGGAAAGAACTAGTTGTGCTTTTAATAAAACTCATAAAAGAAAAAAATATTTCATTTAAAAATTTAATAAGAAATTATGGAGAAAATATAATTAATATTAGAGATGATATTCTTAAAAAATCAAAAATGAATATAAATGATTGGATGAACGATCAATATACTGACGAAATGATTAAAACTTTCATGCAATCACTTAATAGTGAAATATCAAAAATAATAAGATAATAAAAATAATTTTATAAACAAAATATATGCTAGATAATATTAATCCATCATTATGGGGAAAGCATATTTGGAAATCATTAGAATACATATGCTTATCATATCCATCTAATCCCTCACCATCTGATGCACAAAATATTAAAACATTCATTATTAGTTTATCGGATGTGTTGCCTTGTAGTAGTTGTAGAAATCATTTTAAACAAAATCTTTCATATTATCCGTTATCTGACAATGTATTATCTGGTAAACTCCAATTATTAGAATGGTTAAATAAAACACATAATATGGTAAACAAACATCTTGGTAAACCGTATGTTAGTTTAAATCAAATGTTAGCTAATATTGCTAATTCTGATAATAAATCATATATAACACAAATCATACTAATTGTATTTATTGTATTGGGTATAATTTATATGAAAAGCTAATAAAATAATTTCATTTTCTCTAATTTATTAAATAACTTAGATGCTGAGTCAGACATCAATATATTGTTGAGACTATCAAGATTATTTATTTTTTTCTTACCAATATCACTAATTTGTGTAATAATATTATCAATATTAATCATTTTGGAAGGAAGTATTTTTTTTAATACTTTGTAACAAACATCAATAACCACCACATATTTATTTGAAGAATTAGTTGGTATATGATATTGTTTGAATATATTAGAGTCAGTATTGTATTTAAGTTTTTTTAGTTTATAGATTAATTCTTCTGATAACTCGGTAAAAATAATTCCTTTCCAATACAAATATTTATAGGTGTCTGATATATTTACATTATATATTGTATCATACAATATACCTTCTGACTTTTTGATAATTTTTTTATAATCTCTTCCAATTAATCTCTGAATTTCAAATGATAATGATTTTTTTTTTAAAAATTCAAACATCAACCATGTATTAAGAGGCAACTGATAATCAAAGTCAGATGAATTAATTGTTCCATCTGAATTAAAAGGTGTTTGATTTATTGAACAAATAATATCATCTTGATTAAAATCATTTATTGCTCTATCAATCATATGACAAGTCATACTACACACATCATCTGATTCTATATCAACTACTTGAGTAGTGATTGGTAATCCATATAGTTTTGGAGTTCCTCTTATAATACTAGTAGATACAAATAAATATATGATTGATATTGGTATAGCTTCCATCATACCATTATGTATACTTGTCAACATACCAACAATATTTGTATCAACAATAACACAACAACCACTCAATCCCTCAATATTCAGAGTATCAGATTTAAATTTAATTAGAGGTATTGGGGGAAGTAATTTACTTTTTAAATAATCACATTCTATTTTGATATCTGATATGTTGATATTAGTATCTGATACTAGTTTTATTTTATCTTTATTAGCAATTATTTGTTTGATGCTTATCATACTTATCTCTGGTATCTGTTGTAAATCAATGTCTTTTGAATCAGATAAACATAATATTATTATATCAAATTCTTTTACTGATGCAAATATGGTTAACTTAATCTTAACCATATTTGGATTAATCATCATAAATATTTCATCATACACATCTCCTATAATATGTTGACAAGTTATCACATAACATTTTCCATATATCTGACAAACAAATCCATTACCTTGTCTGATAATTTTATTATGACAAATAATTTTTTGTATGCGTTCTATATCATAAATTTCTGGAATTTCTGAATCTGTATCTTTTATATATTCCCACGGTTTTTTACAAATATCTGACGCTAAAACAGATATCTTACAAGATATCATAATTATATAATATGATTATAATATGATTATATATATTTATGGTAATTTTATAAAAAATCAATTTTTCTATCTATATTATCTAAATAGTATTTGTGAGATGGAACAATTGTATGTATAAACGAATAATATTCCTTACCAGATTTATTGATACACTCGCTACGAATATCTGCAAGTGTTTGTGTGTAATGTAACAATAAATTTGATGTTAATTTTTTATTTTCTGGTATCTTTTTAAAATACATTATTTCATCTTTTTTTGGATAAAAATTGTTGAAATGGAAATTATTATATATTCCATACATTATTTTAAAAATCTTTGGTGTAATGTAATGTATAATTTGTATCTGGTCATTTTCTGAATTCATATACAATACATATTTTTGTAAATAATCTGGTTTGACTAATGTGATTGGAACATATCTGAATGGAGTGATGGACGCAATCTGATATGTATTTAATAAATTTGGTGTATATATAGATAAATAATAATTTGTTTGATAGGTCTTTTTACAAATATTATGCGGAAATCCTAACAATACTGATACTGTTAATTTGTCTGAAGTTATTTGACTCATATTTTTTCTTAAATTAATAAAAAAATCTGCATATTTTGTGCTTGTAAACTTTTTCCAAAACTTTATTTTGTATCTCATATATGTAGAAATATATGATACAATTATTTTTTCAGATATTCCATATAAACCACACCAATCTGTAATATCTGTCGGATTTATTTTATTTACAAATACATTATATGCTTTATTTATTACTTCTGTTTCTAATTTACTAATACGTTCAGTTGTTGTTTTTTTTCTAAATTTTTCTGTATAGACACTCGAATATCCTAGTAATTCTTTATAATCATCTATTTTAAATTTATCAGTTTGTTCTAATTCAGATACATAATTGCTAGATTGTAAGTTATCAGAAATTCCAATTTTTGACAAATAATTATGAAAGTTATTCAATATATCTAATAATGCTTCTGAATCACTTTGAAAATTTTTAGTTAATATAATTTTATCGAATAAAAATCTTGATTTACCATCAATCAAAATATTCTGAGATAAATTTTCTAATTTTAGACCCAAAGTAGTAATCATAATATAAAGTCTAAAAATTTGTTCTCCAATGCGTAATCCAATTCCAAATACTAACATACGAAATAATTCATGCGATCTTGCTTGAAGATCTTCTGACATTCTAATAATATTATTTCCAATATCAGTCTTTGTATAATCTAGCGTGGTTTGAATTGGTTGACTCACACTCACATACATATAATCTAATAATTTTTGCCAAAATGCTTTCATTTTCTGAGACTCTATTTTTCCTATATGTTTGGATACTTTGGTAAACTTACATTCATCAGATATTGTTCCAACAATATCTCCTCTGATATTTCTTTTCAAATCTAATTCATTTGGATGAATTAGGTAGAAATTTCCCATCTGGTCAGTAAGTGTCTGATAATCATATCCTGTCTGATAGTATTTGACTGGTTGTATATAATTTTTATAGTCATAAAATGAATCAGAACCAAAATAATTATAATATTGTTTATCATTAAAATATTGTTTGATAATCATTCGGTCAATACCTGATGTCTCATAATACTGAGTATCTGATAAAATGGTTTGAGGAGATGATATATTGTGTGCACTATCAATAAGTATCTGTTCATTAGCATCTTCTTTTAAAAATCTAAATAAATCCAAATATAAATCATTAATTGCTATCTCATACTGAATTCTATTCTGAGCCATTTCATCCTTCTCATACAAATAGTAAACAGTTCCGGATGATTTTCTACCTACACGACCTCTCCTTTGAATTCTACTTGATTCACTGATTGGTTGTAATATTAAACTACTACTTCTTTTCTTATAATCATAAATTTGTTCTTTTCGGGTTCCAGTTTCTATTACAAATTTTAATGAACCAATTGTAATTGATGCCTCAGCAACATTGGTAGCAATAATAATAATATTTGTATATTTATTTGTTCCACTTGTATGGTCAACATTTTTGTCATAAAAATCTTGGTCTTTGCTAACTCTAAGATTTACTCTTTGTTCATCTATTTTTTCAATAAGAGATCTTTTAGTTTTATCAAGTGTTCCATAATATGGTAGAGCAATAGTATGATTGGGTAGGAGTGGATTTATTTTTTTAATTAATTTTTTAATTTCTTGTTCTCCTGGTTGAAATACCAATACATCTTCACCACTTTTTAATTTATTTTTTACAATATCTAATATCAGTTCCTCAATTTTATCTCTCATATGAGGAACATAGATATCAGTAACTGTAAATCTAGTGGATTCACCGGGTGGAGAAATATGAAATCTTCTATCTGTATTAATTCTATCAATATCATATTTTTTAATCCATTCATTACAAGGATATTTTTTATTATCATTAATATCTCTATAAAATCTTCTATATCTTGGTTCATCCTCATCCATTGTTGCACTCAATATAACTAATCGTAAAGAGTTATTATAAGATAGTGATAATTTTAATACTGAGAGAAGCAAATCCATATGTATTTTGTGTTCATGTGCTTCATCAATCATTATAATATCATATTCATTTATACTAGTATACTTATCTGATGAATTTTTTATTTTTAATATAGGGTCTTTAACTTGCAGAATTAGAGTTCCATCTGTTATATACTTGAGATACATATGATTTGTTTGTATCTCATGTTGATTTTCTTGATGCTTATACTGTATGTAGAAATTATCTGTTTTTGTATTCTCAATATCATCAGAATCATATTTTTCATCATCTTTGATTGGTACTCCAACTATTTTTGACACATATTCTGCATTTAACTCTACTGGTGCCCTACGAGGTTGAGAACAAACAAGTTTTCCACCCTGAATCCAATCAAGTGCTTTGAGATAGTATAAGTATAAGGTGGGAACAAATGTTGATTTACCTACACCTGTTGCACCTGTAATATATGTGATTCGGTTATTTATAAAATGATGACAAAATCCCAATTGAGCAATCCAATCATATGATTTTACAGTATACCATTTCTTTTTTCTTGCAAATTTAAAATAGTGAGGAGTTTGTTTATATGGTAAATCTGTTAACCAATAATGAGTATTATTATAAGCATCAAATACATCTAACTCATTATTTGGTTTAAATGTTGTCATAATACCTTTTGTAATCATTACACCAAATACAATATCTATCAAATGAACTCTAATATTATTATATATTTGATTATTAATCTCATTAATACTCATACCATACTTTTTGTCTAATTTCAAATTACTAATATTTTTTGTTATTCTAAACCAATTTTCTTTATTATTTAGTCTATTAAGAATAATTGTTTGTTGTATATCTGTTAATGATTTCCAATATGTAGGATATTGAGTATATTTTTTACCATCATTATAGTGAACTAAATTTTTAGCAAAATTATAAACATTTTTATAAGTAAATTTAATTTGTTGTTCTGTATCATATGGTTGATAGGATTCAAATTTCTTTTTATCATAAGTTAGCATTTTTGTTCCATACCATGTTGTTTTAAATTGTTGGAGAATATCTTTAAAATATTTATAAATATATTTTATGCTAATACTTTGAGCAGTTTGACTAATATTCGGATAACTAATATTTTTATTATCTTTAGATATTCTCACATACTCTATATCATCAGATAATTTTTTATTACCTCCAACATATCTGTCAAAAGACATTATAAATCCTTTGATAAATGAACGTAAATTATTATTTTCTATATTAATATCTGAAGTAATGTATTGATGTTGAGAATCAGCTACTAATAAAAGTTTTTTCCATCTGTCTTCAAAATCAATTTGTTTGTTAAGCATAACATCATCCCACTCTATATTATTAATCGCATCATCTAATAGTAATATTTTATCAAAAATAATTATACCAGGAAGTAATTGGTTACCATTAACTATTATATCAAATATTACCCACTTAATATTTTTAATTCTATCAAATAAATCTATAGAGATTGTGTTATAAATATCACCTATATCCAGATATTTTCCAAATTCATTTATTCTCATATATAAAATTGTTTGGTCGGTATTTATATTAAATTCATTACCCACATCTAGTATAAAAAGATTATTAGAATCATATATTTTTTTTGTATTTTTATATATCTGAGTATTTTTATAATCTTCTAATCTTAGTGGAAATATATTTATCCAATTTGGACATAATTTGTTAGATGATGTTTTGATTGTATCAAGCAACAAATAATAATTAGACTCAATATCTACCAAATTAAAATTTCTTTCCTGAATATCATCTATATTTCTTACACATCTATTATATTGAATATTTGAATGCAAGTATTCAGGTTCAGATTTATTAATATTTGTATTTGTTTTTTTTGCATTATATATTTGTTCAAGTGATGTTATAAGATGATTATTTGATTCATTCAAATATGGTAATAAAAATGTAAGCAACCACCTCATATCCTGAAAATTATTTTTTCTTATCTGTTTTATAAATTCATCATGAGTTATACCAAAACATACAGATATAAAATGTAGTAATACAATCAAATATTTAGCTAATAAGTTAGTATGAGATGCATTTAATGATGGAAATACAGATGGAATTACTCTATTGACTATATCATCTCTAATATAATATTCTAAAAATTTATTTATTGACATATAAATTAATAATAGATTATTTGATTTTACAAAAAATTTATATAATGATTATGAGTGATGCAAAAATTTATAATCATATCAGAATAAATTTTAATTATTTTATTTTTTTACATACATAAATTATATTAGATATGAATATTCAGACACTTTATAATAAAAAATACAAGAAAAGTGCTAATGGAATACAATGTGTGGGTCCATGTTATAAGAATAATACACAGATTGTTCATCCAATCACACTGTCATTTGTTAATGATGTTGATAATGCATTTTGTCCAATTTATCCAATTCAAGATGTAGATAATAATGGAAAAAAAATAACTAAAGATATAGATAAATGTATTAATCCAATAGATATTGATTATAAAAATATTGTAGGAGAAATTGTATTACCTCAAACTTATTTTAATTTAGAGAAATTTTTAAAAATATATTATAAAATTTTTTCATTTGATGATGCAATTAATTGGTTAGAATCTAATCAACATATTCCAATTGATACAAGAATTAGAGTTATTGATGCTTCATTAAAAATATTTGGTGAAAATATTGATATTATTGATATTAGATTTATAGATTTTATGATTGAGTGTATCAAACAAAAATATATTTTGGTGTTGTATTCCAAGTGTAATAAATATATTGGAATAAAAAAAGATAATATTGTGTTTGTAAATCCATCAAATAATATGTTGTCTGATAAAGATAATTCGGTTGAAAGGATAAATTACATGATATATATATTTTTGGGAAAAGATGAAATGACTAAATTCTTAGTAAAATTTTTTAAATATAGAAAATCTAAATGGGAACAATATCGAAATATTATTGACCTTATTATTTTTGATTTAGCTGAGTATATGGAGGAAAAAATAAAATTATCAATTGATAAATAATATATAGTTTTTGATTTTTTTATACAAACCATATATATAATGGCATTACTGACTAATACGTTTCAAACCAATCAAGTTTATAATACTTCGAGTGGACCTGCAATCCTAACCACAACATACAATCAACCATTTGTTAATTATACAAATTTTCCAGCTAAACTTGTTGTTCCATATATGGTGCAACCATCCTATGATACAGGTATGAATGATAATTTCTTTGCTCAAAAACAAATGACAAAATATATTCAGATGAAAATTCTTGATAAATATTTGTATGATGATTTATCATATATTTTGAAATATATGAAAGTATCAGATGGTGTGGTAAAAGTTGTTAAAAATAAGGAAGAAGCAAACTCAAATGATGTATCAGCTGATACGCGTCAAACTATTGAACTTAAGGCTGATTATTTGGAAAAAAATATGCTTGATATGGATAAGATGAGAAGATTGCTTACAAAAATTGTATCCGAGCTAGGATATAAGTGGTATAACTTGAGTAGATATGAAGGTGTTATTTGTGAGGTAGTGGGAAAATATTTAAAAAATAAATTAAAAGAAAATTTTTCTTTATAGATTATATAAATAGAAGTTAAAAGTAAAGCTATGGATGAAGCAGAACAGCAGAACAAAGACTAGCATATGCTGTACTAGGAAAATCCGCAGATCTTTCCAAACAATCGAAACTAACACTATATAAGGTGTGTCCAAATGAAAGTTGCAAATTAGAAAATTCACCTTTTTCAACAGAATGT
>Ga0114971_10000151_pt1 | contig 41652 bp, 31 predicted proteins | sample M_140625_MF_Meta_FD_87320 | JGI IMG/M metagenome (GOLD analysis project Ga0114971, IMG submission 87320) | Freshwater microbial communities from Lake Montjoie, Canada to study carbon cycling - M_140625_MF_MetaG | ecosystem: Environmental > Aquatic > Freshwater > Lake | place: Lake Montjoie... | reverse complement strand
TGTCCCGGTTGAACTTGGGCTTACATACAAATACATGATTACGATAGCGAAAACAGCAACTGCTCCAGTTAAAATTTTCTTTCCTTTTTCACCCCAGGCAATTTCGCCTTCCACCAATTTCTTCAAGAACATCATGCCCATTGCGGCTGCCATGACTTGAATCAACACCAAGATCATTTTCGAATCGCGGAATTTGTTGTACATCGGAATTTTTTCAATGAACATGGAATTCAATCCAGTCATTTCTTTCAAACATAATCCGAGTGCCAACAAGGTAATCACCAGGAATGGCCATTTGATTCCGTCTTTCAATCCAACAAAAGCCAGAATGAACAACGTCATAATTGCCGCACCGAAATAGAACGCTCCTCCGGTGAATCGCTGAGCACCCCAATAAGCGTTCGTGCCCTTTAAATCGTCTTTGAATTTATTAACGTACTTGTTTCCCTTCGAAGCATTCGGAATGGCATCTTTGTTTTTATCTCCTATAGCGGCAGAGGCTCCTCCTTTAGCGTTAGGAATTAACAAGGACCATTGTTCTCCTGAAGCGAAGTTGTAATCGAGAATGTACGAACCACTCAATCCCTCTTGTTCAATGTTAGAACTCTCTTTCGGTTTAAGCGTTAAGTCTGAGCTTCCACGCGTCGTGTATTTACTGTACTCGAAGGTGGTCATGAGGTTGCTAGCACTTGGAAGAACAGCAACAATGCTCGCAATGGCCAATACCGATAAGGACATGGCTAACGACTTGAATTGTTTCCCAACAGCCAAACGAACCGATTCACCAATGGCAACTGCGATAAGCAAGAACGCCAAATAGTAAGTCATTTGAAGGTGATTCGCAGCGATGTTCAATCCCAAGAACAGCATGAAGATGGCGCCTCCTAAATAGGCTCTGCCTCTAAAGGCCAGGATGAATCCACCAAGAGCCGGTGCCAAGAATGCGATGGCCGTTACTTTCCCTGTGTGTCCTGCTCCGAGATATAAAATATTAATGGTTGCGAATCCGAAAGCTACTGCGCCAACGAGACTGTACCAAGGGCCAAGGCGAAGGCACAAACCTAAAATGTAATAACCCAAGAAGCATAAGAATAAAGTTCCTATTGCACCAGGTAATCCTAGACGAAGGGTTAATAAAATCGGACGAAGCAAGTTGGCGTTGTGCTCTGTAGAAACTTGATAAGCGGGCATTCCACCAAACATAGAGTTCGACCAAAGAGCTTCTTCATTGTGCAGTTCACGATAGTTGGAAAGCTCTTGCGACATGCCTCTCCACTGCACAATATCATTCTGATCTAAATCGTAGCCTTGCCAAAGTGGCGAAAAATAAACACTCGACAAAATCACGAGAGAAAGGATTGCCACTGCATGTGGCCAAGACAATTTCAAAAAATTATTCATGTTATTCTTGATCTTTTATTTCAACAAAATCTACATATTCACTGTCGGGAGTTTTATTTCCAGACGTTTGTTTAGCTCTCTCATTTTGAGTATTTCCTTGTGCACGTTCTTTATTCTTTACCTCTTCGTTCACCTTATTCACCGCATAAGAAGCCGTAAGACGAATAAAAAAACGAAAGACCGCGGAAAGGAATAAAAGCCAAAGTATAATCTTCACTACACCACCTAAACTCGCTACCATTACTTCGTCGTTAATTCTTTAAATATTTGTTCTAATTTTTGATCAGACGCCATTAACTCGCTCACAGGCGCATTCGCCACCACGTTTCCTTTACTTATGATAACCACACGAGAACACATGGCCTCTACTTCCTGCATGATGTGCGTAGAAAGCAGAACCGTTTTTTCCTTCCCCATTTGAATAATAATCTCACGAATATCCGCAATCTGGTTCGGATCTAATCCGCTCGTAGGTTCATCAAGAATGAGTACTTCCGGATCGTGAATAATGGCTTGGGCCAAGCCTACGCGCTGACGGTATCCTTTCGACAATTGTTGAATAGGCTTATGTGCTTCTGGCGTTAGACCAACCAAAGCAATAACTTCTTCCACTCTACTCTTCAAATTCTTTACTCCGTGGAGGCTTCCTGCAAAAGTCAAATACTCGCGCACATACATGTCTGTATACAATGGATTGTGCTCTGGCAAATAACCAACACGTCTTTTCACTTCTAACGGCTTTTCATTCACATCGAATCCACACACAGAAACCTTTCCTGAATTGCACGGAATATAACCCGTGATAATTTTCATCATGGTGCTCTTTCCTGCGCCATTCGGACCTAAGAAGCCAATAACTTCTCCTTTCTTCGCTTCAAAAGAAACGCCATTCAAGGCGGTCTGCGCGCCGAACATTTTCACTACCTGACTTACGGAAATTGACATGGAATTTTCAATCTAAAGTTTCTAAAATTCGAGTGTAAAGATAGCAGAAATCACTTGTCAGTTTAACCTCTGACTTTAGTCAATTCTAAGGCGCTATTTTAATTCGTATATTCGAAGCGCGAATCACTAGCTGGCATGAATGAAAACAAATCAAAATCAGAATATCAAAATTCAGAACAAATTTCTCTAGACAATCTGTCCACGCTTCTAAATGGTTCGAAAGAACAAATGATACACATGACGAAAGTGTTTCTCGATCAAATTGAAAAACACTTCAACGAATTAAAATTCGCTTTGAATGAAAATGATCTGGATCAAATCACGGCAATTACTCACAAACTGAAATCATCATTCAAGCTCTTCGGAATGGACAAAACTGGGATTCTTCTTGAGCGTATTGAGCAACGGGCAAAAACTTTAAATCAAGATGAGCTCAATTCTGAACTGCATCTTGTTCTGAACATGCAACCGCGACTTACATACCTCGTTCAAAAAGAATTAAATCAACTTATACTCTCGAATTCAAATTCATGAAAATTGCAATTTTAGCGTCCGGCGCTGGAAGCAACGCCGCTAATATTATTCAGCACTTCAAAAACACTTCGGTGAAGGTCAAGGTTATTGCTTGCAACAGCGCAGATGCCGGTGTTTTTCAAATTGCACAAGACAATCAAATCGACGCTCTTTTATTGACAAAAGAGAATTTCAAAACTTCTGATCAGTTCGTGCATGAACTTCAACAAAGAGAAATTGATCTTGTCATCCTTGCCGGTTTTTTATGGCTCGTCCCAACAAACTTGGTAAAAGCCTTCGAAGACAGAATCATTAACATACACCCTGCTCTGCTTCCGAAATTTGGAGGAAAAGGCATGTACGGACATTTCGTGCATGAAGCGGTCTGCGCTGCAAAGGAATTCGAAAGCGGCATTACAATTCATTTAGTGAATGAAGAATTCGACAAAGGAGAAATTCTCTTTCAAGCTAAAGCCAACGTTGAAAATTGTTCCGCTAGCGAAATTGAACAGAAAGTTCGCGCATTAGAGATTGAGCATTTTCCTAAAGTTATAGAAAACTTTATTTCGAAAATGTAATTTGTTACAAGCTTATGGGGTGTACTTTCAACTCCTAATTTCCAATTTACTTTCTTCTTCAATATGAAAAAAATCTATCACCTCGCAAATTGCGGAACCTGCCAGAATATAATCAAAGAGCTAAGTCCTCTTCCAAAAGGAACCGAACTTCAAGACATTAAAACTTCGGCAATAACTGAAGAGCAATTGACTGAAATGCACGCCCTTGCTGGCAGTTACGAAGCCTTATTCAGTCGTCGTGCATTGAAGTACCGTGCATTAGGTTTGAATGAAAAAACGCTTTCTGAAAAAGAATACAAGAAATATATTCTGCAGGAATACACTTTTTTGAAGCGCCCAGTTATGGTCTTCAATGATCAAATTTTCATTGGCAACGCTCCTAAAACGGTTGCTGCTGCTAAGGCGTTTCTCCAAAAGAAATAACTCTGCCCTGTGGCACAAAACAAGAACCTCGGTGCTCACCTTGCTTTATTCGCCGTAGCGCTTATTTACAGCGCGAACTACCTTATTGCCAAATGGGTCATGCCAAATCCTATTGGCCCAAATGCATTCATTGTTCTGCGTGTTTCCGGAGCATTAGCCCTTTTCTTTTTGGTTTCATTTAAGTTTCTTGAACTTCCAAAACTTCGAGACGTCCCTCTTTTTCTATTTTGCGGATTAACCGGCGTCGCTACCAACCAATTGTTCTTCTTCAATGGACTAGCGCTTACAACGCCTGTGAACGCCTCCATTATTATGTGCACCAATCCTATCTTAGTTGCCATACTTTATTTTGTTGGAAAAAGGAAGTGGCCATCGCTCATGACTACTGCGGGTATACTTCTGGGTTCCATTGGAGCCCTTGGGATTATTCTCCTGCGTGCGCCGTTCGAAGCCAGTTCCGATTACCTGAAAGGAGATTTGTATATTCTCATTAACTCGCTTTCCTATGGGCTTTATCTAACGACTGCGCCTAGACTAATGAAAAAATACAACCCCATTACTGCAATTACATGGGTCTTTGCCGCTGGATTAATTTTCATACTTCCAATTGGGTTTTCAGACGCAAGTGCAATTGCGTGGGGAACGCTAACTCCGTTGCATTGGCTCAGTCTAGCGTTTATTGTTATTGCTGTTACCTTTCTAGCTTATCTCTTGAATATATACGCGCTAAGCAAAGTCTCTCCTACAGTTACCAGCGCTTACATTTACCTTCAACCGCTATTGGCCGGAGTGTTCGCGTTTTTATTTGCTGGAATAGGGAACCAAGATCATACAGGAAGCATCACCTTAGAAAAGATTTTGTTCGCTCTACTCATTTTTGCAGGCGTTTATTTAGTTGGAAAGCGAAACGATTAAAACGACATCTCCAATCCGATAGACGGAAGCATTGGAAGCTGATTCACACGTTTAGATGTTACACGATCAATGTAAAAGACATTCGCTCGGTTGTAGGCATTGGTCAATCCAAGATTCAATTCCAGCGTAGACTTTTCCCACTTGTACGTTTTGCGAATATTCGCGTCTAAACGATGGTACCAAGGCAATCTTCCTTCATTCAAAGGAGCGTATTGAATTCCCAACGTGTTTGAGTTTGTGTAGATGTAATCGGTTGAAATACCACCGCTCAATGATGGAGGTTCGTACCCGCCTTGTGTTTGCGTAAATGGAAGTCCACTTCCTAAGTTCCAACGTGCGCTCATCTCCCATGAATCATTCTTTCCCCAAGAATGCGAAGCCACAACATTCACGTTGTGTCTGCGATCAAATACAGGGTCATACCAACGCAAGCCGTCCCAACGATCTACATTCATAATAGAATAAACCACATTTACATTCGAGTGTTTCGTAGCGTATTTCAACACCACATCAATACCTTTTGCAAATCCGCTTTCCAAAATAAAATCTTTGCGAAGCAGCTCTGGCTTGTCCTGATTTTCTGAGTCGTCTGGGAAAATCTTATTTCGGTTCGTGTTAGTGACCTGCTTGAAATTTCTTAAATATCCTTCCACATTTAAATTCAACTCGTCGGTAATATCGAATTCGAAACCGGTAACCAAGTGGGAGGCTTTTTGCAATGAATTTGAAACATCTTTCACCGATCCATCTGGACGAGTTATTGTATTTTGAATTTCATCTGGACTCGCCAAGAAACCGTAGAACAGATTCACGATATCTCTGTCGCTATTGGTTGCCATCAGATTCTGAGAATACAATCCGGCAGCAGTCTTCAAACGAAAGCGCTCGTTAACTCTGTACTTCATACCTATGCGTGGCTCAGGTGAAACAGCAGACAACGCACTATAATACTGCATGCGGAATCCTGGTTCGATAATTAATTTCTTCCTGTTGTATTTGTACGAAATAAAACCATTCAATTCGGTAGTGTTTTGCTCAATGTCTATGCGAACTCCAAGTGGATTAAACGTATTGTAGTTGGTTGAAAATCCAACTACTTCAACGCCGTACTTAATTGCATCTTTTCCAAGGCTGTAATTGAAATCCAATCCGAAATTGAAAGATGTAATTCCACTTTTACGATCGGCTACCGATTCTTCTTGAAGCAGAATGTTGTACTTACTCCATGCGAAATTTCCATTGATTAGTACCGGCGAGCTAGCAGGCACAACCACAAAGTTTCCACCTGCACCGACGTTCTTCCAATTCAAATTAGACAACGCCTGATACTTTGTTACCTTATCGTCGAATGAAAATCCGAATAGATTGAACTTACTACCGTTAGAACCGCCGAACGATAATTTCCCGTATAAATCGGTGTAGCTAAATGGCAATCCGTTTCCGTCGTTCACGAACGGATAAACCTGTGGAGAGGTCTTGTCTAAGTAACTGTTCTTCGCGCTAAGAATATAGGAAATACCACTTCCGCTTTTAGTCAACTTTTTCAACGGGCCTTCCAATTGAATCTTTCCTCCAAACGGACTAAATCCGATTTTACCGTCGTGGCCTTTCTTATTTCCGTCACGCGTGGTGATATCGATTACTGAAGAAATTCTTCCGCCAAACTGGGCACCAAAACCGCCTGTATAAACGTCGGCATTCGAGATAATATCGGTATCGAAAACAGAGAACAATCCAATACTGTGAAATGGATTATAGACAATCATTCCATCAAGCACCACCTTATTTTGAACCGGGCTTCCTCCACGCACAAAGACTTGTCCGCCCTGATCACCAGTTGAGATGAATCCTGGAAGAGTTGTCAGAACTTGAACGATATCTGTTTGTCCACCAAATGAAGGAACACGCTTAAAGTCTTTTGGACGAAGGGTTTCGGAAGAAATATTTACGTTGTTAATCTGCTCAGACCGCTGATCATTTATCTCTAGAACGCCCATCATGCTGGACCCTGGGTCTAACAAAACATTGGTAGAAACCAATTGTCCTTGCTTCACCGCAATGGTATCTCGGTATTCGCTGTAGTTAATAATCTTAACGAACAAGACATATGTTCCCGGCTGCAGTTTCGTTAAACTGAAGTAACCATTCTCATCGGTGCTTGTGCCGTTGGTTGTTCCTTCAAGAGCAACCAAAGCCATAAGAATAGGCTCGCCCTTTTCTTTGCTCTTCACAAAACCACGAATGGCACAATCCTGAGCCTGAGACAGAAGTCCGCTAAGCAAAGCAACAACAAAAAAGATATTCTTCAACTTCATGATTTTCATTTCGAATAGCCGCGAAGATATGATACTTCAACGCTACAATTAACAAGGATTACGGATAAATTTCATTCAAACAACTCTTGAATTCTCGATTGAATTTGGCTTGAATACAATCTGTTCTTACCTTAGGCACTGTATTTGGCTATGTCCAAAAAATTATCCCTATGAAAAAACTATTGTTATTCATCTTTTTAATAGGCTCTCTAAAGAGCTTCTCACAAAATGAGTATCCAGACTTGCTAGCCATGTTCGTAGATGAAAAATACGAGAAGTGTCTCTACAAGGCAGAGAAATACTCGTTAAATGAAAAGACAAAAAAGGATCCTCTTCCTTACTTATTCATGAGCCGTTGCTATTTCGAAATGTCTAAACGCGACGATTTCAAAGAGAAATTTCCAACCGCTGGAAAAGACTGCTACAAATACGCTTCGAAATACGCTTCAAAGGACAAGGACAAAAGATTCTACGCTGAGCACGAAGACTACTTCACAGAACTGCGCACCACTGCAGTGAGTGAGGCAGAAGTGATGCTAGACGCAAAGAAATTCACCAAAAGTAAAACGCTTTACGATAACCTAATTGACTGGGACCCGAACGATGCGGGTGCTTGGATTATGCTGGGGGTTTCATTCCAAGGTGCCAAGCAAAAGAAAGAAGCTGAAAACGCTTTTAAAGCTGCTATGAAACTTCTTACCGACAAAACTTGTTCCGTAGAAATTAAAGGACAAAAAGATTTGCTAAGAAATGCAATCATCTATTACTCTGAAAAGCTATACACTGAAGGAAATTCCGCTGAAGCAAAAGTTTGGTTGAATTTAGGAAAAGAATGGTTCATGGATGACAAAGAATACCAAGTGACTTACTCGCAATACGCGAACTAATTTTATACGTTTTGAATTAAAACCACCTTCGGATGGTTTTTTTTATTTCAATAATTTCCGAAGGAAGTATGCGATTCCGTTTCCGCCTTCAATAGAAAAATACGGAAGCAAATCTCCGCCAAATGATCTAAAAAATACTTCTATTTCTGGAATCATAGACCCCTCGAAATCGAAGGCGAAACAACCTCTGCGCATGCTTTCTTCAATACAAAATTTCACACCACAGGCCGAAAGGGCATTGTCGTTTTTCGCGTTGCTCGAAACCAAATAGTAGCAAACTCCACCAACAATGACACAGAACGCTTGATAATCTCCTCCTTCAGCAATTACAGTAAATGCGGAAGGTGAATTCAATGAATTAAAGTTGGCCAATAAATATTCGTGAGCCACTCCTTTGGAAGAACTGGAATTCATAAGCTGATTGACTTCACCTTCGGAAAAAGGACGTGACTCGAAAGTAAAATCAGAAAATCTCTTTAATTTATTTCGAAGCTTTGAATCAATTTTATCTTCCCAATTTTTCAAGTTTGAAATTCGATAGGTATACTTTGTTTTTGGAAGGGTACCCTTCCAAATGGCTTCCTGAAAATCTGTGTATTCAACAGGGAAATCAAACTTCCAATACCCCCACTTTCCGTCTCCAACAATAGAAAGCAAGGCCTTTAAAACCTCCTTTTCTTTAGCTCGCTTCGTAGCTGGCTTATCGTATTCATTCAAAAATGTTAACCAACAATTCGGAAGAAACGGTGGGGTAATGAGACTGTTTAAAAATTTCTTTCCAGACTCCCACACCCACATAACTGCAACCACTTCAGCATCTTCTTTGAATTGCAACAAGCGCAATTCTTCGCCGTACGCCTCGCGCAGAAAAACAGGAAATCCTTTCTTCTCCCATTGAACAAATGCGAATGATGAGGGCTCAATGATTACCTGCATGCGGAATGGAATTATAGACTGAAAGTAAGACTTGTTCTTCAACTTCCCAATTCAAAATTTTCTTTGCCGCTTTCAGATGATCTTGATAAAGACTAAGGTCTTCCTTCAACATATCATCTACAACCTCATTAATTCCATTCACACTCCAAGAAAGAATAACTTTTCCCACTTGAAATTCATTCACCAAGGCCACACAATCGGGTAGCGGATTAGTGAGCACTGGAATTTCAGACTGAATGTATTCAAATAATTTATTTGGAAGAGAATACTTGTAGCTCAAACAAGTGGGTTCAACAGAATTCACTCCGACGTCGGCGCTGCCGGTGTACAGGGGAATTTCAGCATATGACACGGCAGGGACGAAGAATATATTTTCGTTTGATAAAGCATATGATTCAATCATTTCCTTCAACGCTCCGAATCCCATAAATACAATTACAGCATCAGCCGTGGGTCTAGCTTCGAAGGCATTCAACAAAACTTGAATCCCTCTGCCTTTTCCCAACATTCCCTGATAAAGAAAAATGCGTTGCGAATTTTTCAACCCTAGTTTTTCACGCAACGTATTCGAATGAGAAATGTGCATTTCATTCGGTAGATTTCGCACGAGGGCAACATTCTTCAACTTGAAAACAGAACTGTAATACTCTTGAATAGATGGGCTGACGGTAATTACCAATTTCGACCAATGAATAAAAATGTGCTCAAAAGTACGAACCACAATTCGCATAAATCCACTTTTTCCATTCCTATGCGATTCCAATTCATGGCAATCATAAACTAACTTCAGTTTCGGCCGAGTCATTTTTGCAAGCACACCAATCACATAGGCTTCATAATCGTTACAGTGCCAAACATCTACCCTTCTGTATTTGAAAACAACCTGAAAGACATACTCCAAATAATGAATACGGCCCAACAAAAGCCTTGGCAATTTCCAGTGGAGCGAATTCAATTCCACTCTTTCAACTTCGACCCCATTGAAATTCTCTTTTGTTGCCACATCGCCCTTTTTCCATGCCACAACAGTCGTCGGAAATCCGTGCGCTGAAAGGCCTTTAGCCATGCGGTAAACACGATTGTCATTGACAAAATTCGTGACAAGAAGTGAAATTACCTTCATACTTCCTGTTGATGTTTTTTGGTGTATCGTTCCAAGAACCAAAGAATTACAAGTATGTTAATTCCGAAATAAACCACTTTAGAAATCACTAAAAATTTCGTTGCTTCCAACTCATTCATTCCCCAAAAATGAGCTAAAAAAACAGCTACGATAGCTAAAACAAAATGCAATGCATCTAAAAACAAGCCAGCGCGCATCATGTTTATTCGGTAAGTAATGAATGACAAGGAGGAAGTAACAAAATTCAAAGCAAACCAAAAAATAAGATATTTCATATACACCAAGGAGTCTGTCCAGGCAGCACCAAATACAAATCCCATCGTGTTACTTGGCAGCATTTGAACCACAAGTATCATTAATCCTCCTGCAATTAAAAATCGTGTAAGGACTTTGTAATACAGCGCTTTCAACTCTTTTGGACTTTCAATTTCTGAGATGCGTTGAAAAAACACTTGTGAATAAGAGTTGCTGATGACATTCAATGGCCCCAAAACAATTCTTCTACAGAGCGCCATGAGTCCAATACCCAACAAACCATAATAATAGGCGAATATACCAATGTGCGCCCATTGCGCTAATCTATTCATTACACTTCCCCATACACTAAACAGAGGGTAATCTTTATGAAGTATGGCCAAGGCCTTCATTCGTTCATTCGTTAAGTTTTTAAGTCCTTCTGGCTCTGATTTCAGAAACTTTAAAAAAACATAGAATCCACTTCCAACAGCAGCGATCACCGTAGAAAATATTAATCCAGCAGAACCCCACGAGTACCAACCCGCTGCTATTTTTACTGGCTCTGAAGAAAACGACGCCCAAACTTTACTCGTGGATGCAATTTTATATTGCTTCAAACGAGAAAACCAATAATTGAAAATATTGAAAACCGCGGTAAAAAAAAGAACAATTGGAAGCGTCCATAAAAAAACACCTATCGCCTCATTCGACAACCAATAGGAAACGTCTTTCGCTAAGAAGAGCATAAAAAACATTAAAAACAGACTTGTATAGAACGCCACTTTAAGCGAAAGTCCAACCACATGCAATGCGTCGTTCTTTTCTCTATGAGACATAATGGCAAACTCATATTTACCAGTAACAAGCGGAGTTAGAACAGCAACTAACATGGTGTACTGCTCTAAAGTGGTAAAATCTTGGGGAGAAAAAAGTCGGGTAACAAAGGGAGATAATAAAAACACTAGTCCTTGACCTAAGAGGGTTCCCCCCATTAAGGTAAGCACATTCCTAACATATTCACCACGGAAAACATGTGTGAAGCGGCTTAGAACGTTGTGCTTCATTCCCTATTTATTAATGGTTGAAGCAAGATAGATGCGTTCGATAATTTCCACAACTTTCAAACCCTCTAGGGCATTGGTACCAATATTCGAAACCCCATTTAAGGCGTCAACAACATTTTGAATGATATAAATGTGGTTAGCAGCGCTTCCCTTATAATGACCGTAATCATTTGCTGGATTCCCTTCGGCCAATACAGGCATAGTATAGTTCTCGATTTGGCAATAAGCCACTTCGTTCATGTACTGACCGCCAATCTTCACCGTTCCTTTTTCAGCAATTATCGTTAGGCTACTTTCGTAATTCACAGTGCTAACAGCGGTAGAGAAATTAATAGATCCCATTCCACCTTCAACCAAATCAAACATAACAATTCCTGAATCTTCAAACTCGGTGGAATGAGAATGATTGAAATCGTGCAGACGCGCTTGAATGTTTTCTATGTCACCGAACAACCAATACATGATGTCTATGAAGTGAGAGAACTGGGTGAACAAGGTTCCTCCATCTAAATCTTTGGTTCCCTTCCATCCACCTTTCTTGTAGTAACGATCGTCTCTGTTCCAGAAAAGATCAATGTTCACCATGTATATTTTCCCTAAAACACCCGATTGAATCAATTCTTTCATCCAAACACTTGGTGGACTGTATCTGTTTTGCATTACGCAAAACACTTGCTTATTCCCACGCAAAGCTTCGAAAATTACTTTTTCTCCGTCTGCCTTATTCAATGCCATTGGCTTTTCAACAACAATATGTTTCCCTGCTTTCAAAGAGAGAAGTGCGTGCTGCGCATGAAGTCCGTTTGGTGTGCACACGCAAACAACATCCACCTCTTCTTTCTCCAACATTTCTTCTGGGGTTGAATACAATCGAACGTCATCTGCGACTCCGCATTCTTCACGCGAACGAATATCGCACATCGCAGACAATTCGGTTTGCTCGTTGCGTTGAACCATTTCTGCATGACGCTTGCCAATGTGGCCAGCACCAATGACAGCAAATTTAATTTTACTCATAAGTCTTTATCTAGTGCAAAAGTACGCACAAGAAGTCATATTAATCTCGCGGCGAAGAGTTGGATATGATAAACCCTAGGTTGAAAAGTATGCTCCAAGATTTTTCCTTTTGCTCGTAGTAATTGGCAGACAAACTCACAGGACCAATGGGGGAATGATAAACCAATGTTCCGCTGCCAACACCATAGGTTCTGTATATATCTCTAGATGGAACAGCTGATGCCTGGAAGGGCTGATAAGCATATAGATCAGCGCGTAAGTCTACATTTTTGGTCAGATGAAGTACTGGGGAAATTCCAACAGTGAAAAACGAAGTTGCTCTGTAAACAGGCAAATAAAACGTTTTGAATTCGGGGAAGAAACTTGGAGTAGGACTCATAATTGAAGTGGTGGTGGTGTTCTGAAAATCTTTTTGTCCAGACCACATGACTTCAGCTTTTACTCCAAACGAAAAACGAGGCTGATTCACAATGTAGTTCTCATAGAAAACTCGCATTTGCAACCACGCATGTGAATTCGCAAGAGTGTCTCTGTTCGAACTTGTGGTGCCTGGTATTGTATATTCATTTCCAATTACCCCCTTGCCAACAACTTTTATCAGAGATCCTGATGATGCATATTGAAGACGATTCAACGTACTGCGCACATAATTGAACCTCGCCATTTTCGCGTTGAATTCAGTAACATCAGCAGTATCAATACTCAAGAAATTCTTCGTTTGATAATAACTGTCGTTTTGGCGGGTATAAATCGCATCTATTTTAAACTTCGCCTTCCTTCCAGCAGGCAAAACCCAACTTGCTTCGCAAAATTGTTCGTTCAATAAAACATAAGACGGCTTAACATCTTCAAAAAATGTTGTCAAACTCTTGTAATAATCCCAACGATTCTGAGTGAAAGAAACTTCAAATGCCACCGGAATATTAAACAACATAATTTTAGAACGAACCTTCGCTTGAAAGGAGCCATAATACCTTCCGAAGTAACTGTTGGCCTCAAGAACGGTGTTAACTCTTCCAAATAAATTATATCGCAATCCAACATAACCCGTATTGATTGAACGCGAACTAAAGTTCCCTCCGAATGAGACCATCAAATCTTTCTCTCGCTGAACGCTAAGATCCAAAACATACTTCCCAGTTTCCGGTTTGAAGAACATTTTCGGATAAACCGATTTTATGCTTCCGTCTGCCAACACCCTGAAATAGGTACGCTGCAAATCACTCAATGAAATTGCACTTTCTTTCCTTCCTAAAAGTTCGCGAACGTATTGTGTTTGTCCTTTAGGCAAGCCCTCTAATCTCACCTCATCAACCACCAAGGGAGCACACTTCGAAGCAAACTTTTTTCGTTTATTTTGAAGATCTTTTGACGAAACTTCACGTTCAATGAGTTTCTTTATTTGCGGAAGAGATCGTAACGTTGAAACATATCCTGAATCTATTGCCGCAATAGAATTCGAAAACTCAAAGGTACCTGTGCTGCTGGTGTTGGGTTGAACAATAAAGACTTCTTCGCATGGAATAAAAACCTCCTTCTGAGAAACAATCATTGCCTCCAATTGAGACATCAAGTCATTCTCTTTCGGATCGGCAGGAGCACCCGAAACATTGCAGCCCAAAATTACATCTGGATGAAAAGTGCGGTACATTACATCCATTGGGAAGTTGTTGTAAATTCCTCCATCATAAAGCAACAACCCATCTATTCTTCGCGGAGGCATGTAAAATGGATACGTGCAAGAAGCACGAACCGCTTCATTCAAAGAACCCTTATTGAAAATTACTTCTCGCTTGTTTTTTACATCGGCCGCAACACAACGAAACGGAACAAACAAACTATCGAAATTCTGTTTTGCAGCTTCACTGGCTGCACTCAACAACTTCATATGGACCCAATCCATAAGAGCTGGATTAATTAAATTGGTTGGAAGGGTATTCGCTATGTTATCTCCGCCAGAATACTTCAAACTAACCATTGCCGCAGTGGGATCCGATTTCAAAGAATAAAACTGCATGTCCTGCGGAAGCTCTTGCCCTTCGGATAACAAGCCAAATTCTGGTGTTCTGCACAAAGAATCCATTTGTCGCATTGAATAACCCGCAGCATAAAAAGAGGCAATGACTGCACCCATGCTTGTCCCACAGATATAATCGATAGGTACATTGTTCTCTTCCAATGCTCGAAGAAATCCTATGTGCGCCATAGCAGTGGCTCCACCACCACTAAGAACAACACCCACACGTTGCGCGTTTGTCCTCTGCGCCTGGGCAAAGACAAACAAAAACAACATCGCAAAGCGCAATTTCATCATGGTGTAAAATTGCATCTACTTTTTCAATAATTGACTATTAAAACATTAAATTTCACACATCATTTGTTTCCCAACTGATTTAAGAATAGCGATGTACTTTTGCAGTATGAAATCGATCCGAAATAAACGCAGATTGTTAGGAGTACTTTACCTTATGGCAGCCTACCTCGTTTTTCAATTGGTTTGGTGGGGATGGCAATTGTACAAGCTACAATTTGCCTATTTACAGCACCTCAAATCAGAAGGAGCCAAACTTCCAGAAAATGCACTTCGAAATAAAATATTTATGATTGTGGGTGAAGGCGGTGTTTTTCTCCTGCTCTTATTCTTGGGCATTTGGTGGATTAAAAAAAATGTCTGGCAAGATTTGAAGCGAGCTCAAAAAGAAAAGAACTTTTTACTTGCCGTTACGCACGAATTGAAGACTCCAATTGCTGCTATTCGCTTGAACACTCAAACCTTAAAAAACCGAAAGCTCACAGAAGAACAATCGCAAGATTTGTGCGCAGATATTATTACAGAATCGAACCGCCTCGAAACCTTGGTGAACAATATATTGCTCGCTACACAATTCGAACAAAATACTATCCTTGGCAATTGGCAAAAAATAGATTTATCCGCACTCGTTGAAGCCCAAATAAAGCGATTCCAACAGCTCTTCCCTGAGCGCACGGTGAACTCAAACATTCATTCGAATATTTTTTTGCAAGCGGAAGAGAACATGCTTGTGAGCTTACTTTTTAACCTTCTTGAAAACGCTAATAAATACTCACCCGTTTCTGAACCCATTTCAGTTTTATTAAAAGGAAGCGAGCACCTCGTTTTCATGGAGATTTCAGATTTCGGAATAGGTATTCCTAACGAAGAAAGAAAATCTATTTTCGAGAAATTTCATCGCGTTGGAAATGAAGAGACCCGTTCACAAAAAGGCACTGGCCTTGGATTATATATCGTGAAAGAAATTTGCAAAGCGCACAAAGCAGAAATAACCATAAACGACAATTCCCCATGCGGAAGTCGCTTTCAAATTACTTTTTCAAAATGACTAAAAAAGTTGGACTTATAATTTTAGACGGATGGGGCATTGGAAAGAATGATCATTCAAACGCCATTCTCAGTGCACAAACACCCTTCACCCATCAACTAAATAATACAGCGGCGCACGCGACCTTGCGCACAGATGGCGAGTTCGTAGGTCTTCCAGAAGGACAGATGGGGAACAGTGAAGTGGGGCACATGAACATTGGCGCGGGAAGAGTCGTTTATCAAGATCTCGTGAAAATTCATCTAAGCATTCGCAACAATGAATTGCACAAAAATGAAGTGCTCTTAGCTGCCCTTCAACATGCGAAAAAAGAAAATAAAAATGTGCATTTCATTGGACTGGTTTCCGATGGTGGTGTGCATTCGCACATAAATCACTTGAAGGCACTTGTAGATATTTGCGAAGAACAAGAACTTTCGAAAGTGTTCATTCATGCCATTACCGATGGAAGAGATTGCGACCCGAAAAGCGGTGAAGGATTTATTGAAGATTTAGAAACCCATTTGGAGGGCAAGCAAGCAAAAATTGCGAGTGTCGTTGGAAGGTACTTCGCTATGGATCGCGACAAACGTTGGGAGCGTGTAAAGAAAGCGTACGATTTATTTGTAACTGGCTCACACGAGAAAAGTCCTTCAGCATCATTAGCCGTTGCACAATCTTACGTGAATGGCGTTACCGATGAGTTTATTGAACCTATTCAAATTGAAGGGAATTACCAAGGAATTGAAGAAGGAGATGTGGTTATCTGTTTCAACTTCAGAACAGATCGTTGTCGTGAAATTACCATGGCTCTTCACCAACAAGATTTTCCAGAATTTGGGATGAAGAAGATGCCGTTGTATTACGTGACCATGACACGCTACGACGATTCGTTTCAAAACGTGCATATTCTTTTCGAAAAAGATAACCTCATGCACACCCTTGGAGAAACATTGTCTGCCGCAAACAAAACGCAATTGCGCATTGCTGAGACCGAGAAATATCCGCACGTAACATTCTTTTTTAACGGCGGAAGAGAAGAGCCGTTTGAAGGTGAAAGCAGACTCATGGTTCCTTCACCGAAGGTCGCAACCTATGACCTTCAACCCGAAATGAGTGCAAAAGAAATTGCTTCTTCATGCATTCAATTCCTTCAAGAAAAAACACCTGATTTTTTCTGTTTGAATTTCGCTAATCCAGATATGGTTGGACACACAGGTGTTTACGAAGCTATCGTGAAAGCCATTGAAACAACAGATGCTCGCTTAAAGCAAGTTGCTGAGACAGCCATTGAATTGGGTTATTCTTTAATTGTAATTGCCGATCACGGGAACGCAGACTGCGCGGTAAACGAAGACGGTTCTCCGAATACAGCACACACCACGAACCCCGTTCCCGTGTGGATTGTAGACAAAGAAATCACAAAAGTGAACGACGGGAAATTGGCAGATGTTGCACCAACAGTCCTCACACTTTTGGGAATAGAAAAACCCCAAACAATGTCTGGGGTTTCACTGATCTAATTCTTTACTCGATTATGGTTTCTTGTGCATCACGTGCACATATCCTTCTCTGATTTCTCCATCAGAACGATTGAATGTCCAAAAGTACACACCGTCTTCAATGTCAGTTCCGTTCCAAGGATCGTCGTTGCTGTAATTCAGCGACTCGTACATAAGTCCACCCCAACGATTATAGATTCGCAATTGACTGTTTGGGAAACTTTCCAATCCCTTGATGATAAAACTTTCGTTGTTGTATTCATCAACATTAATCAAAAGAATATTTGGCTCTTCTGTATCGCAAACCGTAAAGATAAATGGAACAACAGCCGACTGATTACAAGTATCTGTTACAGTCATGTAGTAGTTTCCTCCTGCAATACCGAAGACAGAATTGGTGATCGCATTCACAAAAAATGCTGTAGGTGTCGACGCTGCAAAAACATAAGGTTCTAGACCACCTGAGACTAAAACTTCAGAATATATACCCGTGCACAAATCTTGGGCACCAGCGAATGCAATGGCAGGGGGTTCCGTAATTATAAATAAAGAGGAATCTGAATTCCCACAAAAATCGGTGATGGTTAATTCATAATTCCCCGCGCTGCCGACTGAAAATATTTGCGTTGGATTTGTTCCAATTGTTGCACCCGAAGCATCTTGCCAATTGAATAGGTAATTCGGAACGCCATTTGAAATTAATGGTACCGCATTAACAGGAACAGTAGCATTTGGACAAAGATTCAGAATATCTGTAACAGGGGCCAATTCGGTTGGAACATAATCCACAAGATTCAAGAAGGCCATGGCTGTATCCATGACCTGAGTAGTGGGGTTGAAAAAGATAAAACCAATCTCAATGGTTTCGTAACCTGCAGTAATATTTCCGAATGTAACAGTTTGGGTTCCTTCCACTACATTATCAATTATTCCATTCACAAACAACGTATCTGAAATTCCTGGAAATAAAATAATCTCGGTTATACCATTCGTGTTGTAGTCATCACCAAACGTAGCTGTTCCAGAGAATATCAATTGAATGGTATCGTTTTCAAGTAAGCACGGCGGCGGTGTAATCACGAATTGACCGTTGTAACAGCCGACTCCTTCCAAAATAGAATTGGCAGGAAATCCTGGGATCGGACTAATACCCGGGTTGGTCACGGCAACCGATTCTATTAAACTTCCACCTACATTAAAACTACCTTCTTTCAAGAAAACTGCAGAGTCAAAAGCAGTGTCAGATACATCGGCAATGGCCAACTTAATGTGATAAGTCTGTCCACATTCCAAGTTCTCGTAGACAGCGGTAAGGACAACAGTCAATCCGTCGTACTGAATATAGTTGGGGTCTGTATTGAAAGGCGCGGTAAAACCATCCCCATTGTTAATGTAATATTGGCAATAGTTACAATTAGCTCCACCAGGAACAGCTAATCCGTCGCAACCGGCATTCAAGTTATTGATGGAAACGAACTGCGTAGTTCCGGGGATAAGCGCAATATTATCTGCGGCATTACTGAATGGGCCCGCAATTCCAGGACCTGAAAGAAAAAAGCCAAATACATCGCTCACGTCCCCGCAAGATCCTGCTCCGCTATATTCCGGATATTCATCTGACGCGAATACATAGTCGAATGAAATCGAGGTTCCTGTTGCAACAAAATCAAACTCTAAAATAGCCGCATCGTTGTGCATTAAACCGTCCAAGGTGTTTAAGTCGACATCCGTTGCGCCAAAGTTACCTCCTGTAACGAAGCTGCTACCCGAGTCATTCGGACCAATAGCATTCGAAATACCGCCAGTACCCATAATTACTCCGGTTGGAAAAGGCAGGTTACTCGTGGTTGAATTGAATAATCCAATTTGATCTGCGCTTCCACTAAAAGTCACATTACTGAACTGAACATTTGGGCCAAGCAAATTTTGAATAACCAAATTTATCGGTTGAGAAGAGTCCACGGTTAATTGCGCATCAACAGAAATTTGACTGATTAAAAAAGTAAAAATCAATACTAAATACAAGTTTTTCATAGTCGAGGTTTATAAATACTTGACGCTAACACACGTCTAAAAGTTGTACAAAGAAAAGGCTTAAAATAAAAAACCTCAGATTTCTCTGAGGTTTTCTATTCAAATTCTTAATTTAAGGCTTCTTGTGCATCACGTGCACATATCCTCCTCTGATTTCTCCATCAGAACGATTGAATGTCCAGAAGTAAACACCGTCCTCAGCATCTGTAGCATCCCAAGGTGTTAGATTGCTGTAATTTAAAGACTCGTAAACAAGAGTTCCCCATCGGTTGTAAATTCGAACTTGGCTGTTTGGAAAGCTCTCTAAACCTTGAATCTTGAAGTGCTCGTTGTCATAATTATCTGCATTAATCAACAAGAGATTTGGCTCATGTGTATCACAAACAGTTATAATGAATGGAACAATTGCTTGTTGGTTACAATCATCTGTAATGATAACAACAGAAGCATTGTTCGCTATTCCTGTAATGGTATTTGTTAGAAGATTCAACGTCATGGCCAACGTATCGTATTGGTAGGTATAAGGTTGTAATCCCCCATAAACCAACAATTCCGATTCAATTCCTGCGCACAAATCTTGAGCTGTAGCGAATCCAAATACAAGCGGTTCTGTAATGATGAAGTCATCTGTAAAAGTAGAACCGCAATAATCAGAGAAGGTATATGAATAAGTTCCAGCCGATCCTTGCGAAAAAGTTTGAGTGGGTCCAGCCTGCCCGTTCGACCAGGAATAAATGTATGGAGGCCAGCCACCCTGAGCTCCAGGATTAACCGTTAAAGATACTCCTGGGCAAAGCAAAGAATCCTCAGTTGGAGCAACAAACATACCCGCATAATCAAGTAAGTCCAACGAAGCGCTCACTGAAACAGAGTCACAGGCGCCTTCGCACAAATAGCTACAGCTAATGGTAATTGTTTCTGTACCCTCAAAAATATTATCAGGAATGGTTATGATATCTATAACAAACATAGTATCTGCAACCACAAACTGCGTTACACCATTGGTGTGGTAATCCTCTAAATAAGTTGCAGTTCCTCCAAAAATTAGATTCACCGTATCCCCTTGAGCTAAACAATCCGGAAAGTTGAATGTAATTTGTCCGTTTACGCAACCTTCCAAAACTGAATTCGGAGGAAGGTTCGGAGCTGGATTTACTACACTAGAAGAAATTCCTGCGTTATCTGTTCCTGTGGTAAATGAGCCGGCTTCAATAATTACGTCTGACTTCAACGCTTGGTCAGATCCGTTTGCAATCGCTAAACGAATGTGATACGTCTCACCGCAAACCAAGTCATACTGAGCTGCAATCTTCACCGTAAAACCATTCAAGTTAATAGGAATCCCACCCGCTCCATTGTCAATGTAATAAGGCGCATTTATCACATTATTAACTGAACTAATGGTTATTGGCAAAGGTGGTGCCGACTCAGGAACAATGGCAATATTCACCGAGCCACCTGGAAAGGCCGCAGGGCTTGCATATGAACCCGTAATTCCAGGACCGCTTAAGAAAAATGCAAATACGTCGTTGAATTGACTATTCACCCATTGCAAATATTCATCTGAACCGAAAATGTAATTAAAGTTCAAACTATCTCCTACTGCTATGAAATCAAATTCAAGCGAAGCAATGTTGTTGACTGAACCAACGGTAAAAAATTGACCTATCAAAGGAGGAACAGAATTCGCTACTGCTAATAAGTCTGGGTCACCGGAGATATTGGGTGTTAGGAATGTCCCGAAAAAATTAGGAACAACTTCTTGCGCATCAGAGCAACCTATTACAATACCCTCAGTAATTTGAAAATTAGGGTCCGTATTGCCTGTCATCTGACCCAATTGTATTGGCAAGCCGTTGAACACAGCATTGGAATAAGTTACCCCAGGACCTAACAGTGCTTGAACGGCTTGATCAGCGGTTACATAAGACACAGCAACCTGAGCTTGCAAAGCTTGCGCCGCTAATAAAGCAATAAAGAATACTGTTTTTTTCATTCGTAAAGATTTCTTACCAAAAGACAACAAGGGCTAGCTTTAAGTTGCCTTGTTCGGTTTATTCTTCAAATATAACAAATCCTCGTTAGTTTTGCCCCATGCACGAAGTCATACGCATTGAAAACCTTACCCGATTCTATACCATTGGTGAAGAAACCGTGCGCGCCCTCAACGGAATAAACTTAACCATTCAAAAAAACGAGTACGTAGCTTTAATGGGTCCTTCAGGGTCCGGCAAGTCAACGCTCATGAATATTATCGGGTGTTTAGATACTCCAACTTCCGGAGAATATTTTCTGAACGGTCCCAATGTGGCTCAACTTTCAGACAGCGAATTGGCAGCCATTCGAAACAAAGAAATTGGTTTTGTCTTTCAAACATTTAACCTACTTCCAAGACTAACTGCTCTGCAAAATGTGGCCCTCCCCCTGGTCTACGCGGGAATCCCAGAAGCCGAACGATTAAAGAAAGCCAAAGAGGTCTTGGAACAAGTTGGACTAGGCGATCGAATAAAACACAGACCGAACGAACTCTCAGGCGGACAGCGTCAGCGCGTAGCCGTAGCAAGAGCCCTGGTGAATCACCCTTCAATTATTCTGGCCGATGAACCCACGGGTAACCTAGACTCCAAAACAAGTGAAGAGATTATGCAATTGTTAGACATCATTCACCAAGCCGGAAACACCATTGTTCTGGTAACGCATGAAGAAGACATTGCCCTTCACGCCAAACGCGTGGTTCGCATGCGCGACGGAATTGTTGAAAGCGACCAAGCTCAAGTATAACCTCTCGTGGCGTATATTTGCCACTCATTTTTTTACCATGAACATCAAAGAAATACTTTCTTCTCTTCCAATAGGAACATCCATTCAACTCAACGGTTGGGTGCGCACTTTTCGTAACGAGCAATTCATTGCGCTAAACGACGGTTCGTGCATCTCGAATTTGCAAGTCGTTGTAAATGCAGATTCTCTTTCGGAAGAAGACAGTAAGCGCATTCACACAGGCGCATGTATTGGCGTTCACGGAACGCTTACTGAAAGTTTAGGCAAAGGACAAGCGATAGAACTTACCGCTTCCAAAGTTGAAATTTTGGGTGAAAGCAATCCGAATGAATTTCCCATTCAAATGAAAAAACATTCATTGGAATTCCTTCGTGAAAAAGCCCACTTGCGTTTCCGCACTTCTACATTCAGCGCGGTGTTCAGACTTCGTCATCAATTGTCTTTTGCCATTCATAATTATTTCAATCAAAACGGATTTTTTAACATTCACGCGCCTATCATCACCGGAAGCGATGCTGAAGGTGCTGGCGAAATGTTTACCGTTTCGAACTTCGATTTAGAAAACCCTCCGCGCAAAGAAGACGGAACAATTGATTTCGGAGAAGACTTTTTCGGAAAGCACACGCACTTAACTGTAAGCGGACAGCTTGAAGCAGAATTAGCTGCACTGGCACTTGGAAAAGTTTACACATTCGGTCCAACCTTCCGCGCAGAAAACAGCAACACCAGTAGACACCTTGCAGAGTTCTGGATGATTGAACCCGAAGTTGCCTTCAACGACTTGGCTGCGAATGCAGATTTAGCTGAAGACTTCTTGAAGTATTGCATTCGCTATGTTTTGGAAAACGGCAAAGAAGATTTGCTTTTCCTTGAAGAACGCGAAGCAACCGAAGACAAACAGAAGCCAACAGAAGAGCGTCAAACTGCGCCACTCATCGAGCGTCTTGAGTTCGTTGCGAACAACACCTTCGAGCGCATTACCTACACCGAAGCAATTGACATTCTTTTGAATTCAAGTCACTACAAAAAGAAGAAATTCAAATACCCTATCGAATGGGGAATTGATCTTCAAAGTGAACACGAAAGATTTTTGGTTGAAAAGCATTTTCAAAAACCGGTCATTCTAACGAACTACCCTGCTGGCATTAAAGCGTTTTACATGCGTATGAATGAAGACCAAAAAACAGTAGCTGCTATGGACATTTTGGTTCCAGGAATTGGTGAAATTATTGGTGGAAGTCAGCGTGAAGAACGTTACGATATGCTCCTTGAAAAATGCAAGCAGTTCAACATTCCTGAAGAAAGCATGTGGTGGTATTTGGAAACCCGCAAGTTCGGAACGTGTAAGCATGCAGGATTTGGATTGGGCTTCGAAAGATTAGTGATGTACGTTACCGGAATGACAAACATTCGCGACGTAATTCCATTCCCTCGCACTCCGAAGAACGCAGAATTCTAAATTGAAATTTACTTCTGAATAAGCGCTATCCAGACCGAAGTCTTGTAGTTGTCTATGCGCGTCCATATTGGACGAACGACACCGTTAACCGCTGAAATATTGTTGTAGTCGCCTAAGAAAACACTTGCATTGGTTACAAAAGGGTTCTCGCTAATGCGCTCGTTGGTCCAGGTTTTTCCGCCATCGCTCGAAGACGCCAAATAAACATCGGTATTGTAATCGGTATAATTTCTTCTGTCGTAAAACACCGCATATAAATTTCCAGTCACCACATCAACGGTCATCCAAGGGAAAAACTGCTGAGCATCGCCTTGGTCGTTATTCACCCGAACCGCTTCAGTCCAATGTTCACCGCCGTCTGAAGATGAGGATACAAAAACATCTACGTCACCGTTACGCTCGTCGCTCCAACACAAATACAAATTTCCTCTGTTCGGGCCTTGACTTAAATCGCTAAGTAAGATTGGCATTCCGTTGGCGCGATAAACACCTGGGATTTCCTGATTCCATCCGCCAGGAATTGACATAGCCACTTTCGATTTCGGCATCCAAGTATTTCCACCATCCACTGATTTGTTGAAGTAAATATTCTCCTGGTGCGCCCATGCTACGTATACTTCGTTATTCACTCCTGCTGCTGGAACTGCACCTTCGGTAGTGTTGTCATCATCTACACATCCGCCTTCAACATCGCTAATAGCGATAGGTTCAGAGAAACTTGCACCGCCTTTTTTTCCTTTTGAAAAAAGGATTCTCGAATGATCATTCGGTTCTTTACTGTCGTATTTATCAAACTCGGTCCAAGAAACATATATTTCACCTCCGTCTTTCGATGTGGTTGCCCATTGTTTATCTTGATCTTTTGGTGCATTGGTGCCAATGGCTATTCCATCGGTCCAACATTTCTTCCTACATGAAAACTTTTTTTCCTTCAATTGCTGAATAACAATGGACTCTAGCCAACGAGAATTACTGTAACCGCCATTTCCTGGATCTCCTAAATGCAGGTAATAGAAATCACCTAGCGGAGATGCAATAATCGTTGGGTCTCCATAAACCCCATGAGAAGACTTCAACACATCGTGGTCCCAAGTGATTCCACCGTCAATGCTTTTATAGACATTGTTCAATATTGAACCAGCAACCATTCTTTTCGGATTGGTTGGGTCAATGGCTATGCTTGGTTCGCAGGGATTGAAAGAAGAGAAAATCCCTTCTCTTGACTTAAGTTCAATATTCTTGTAATCGCTTTGCGCAAAAGCGCAAACACATACGATACAACTAAGACCTAGAATGAAATTTCTGAGCATATTCTTTAGCGAAATAAGTTAGAATAACACTTGCGCCAGAACGTGCAATACTCGTAAGCATTTCAGGCATGGCCTTGTCGTAATCTATCCAACCTCTTTCCGCAGCTGCCTTCAACATGGCATACTCGCCACTTACGTTGTATGCTGCTATGGGCAAGGAAGAATAATTACTCAAATCGCGAATCACATCTAAATAACACAACGCCGGTTTCACCATCAAAAAATCTGCTCCTTCTTCTTCATCCAATTCCGCTTCACGCAATGCTTCTTTGCTGTTTGCGTAATCCATTTGATAGGTCTTCTTATCTCCGCTTTTCGGAGCGCTGTCTAATGCTTCACGGAAAGGGCCGTAAAACGCACTCGCGTATTTGGCGGTGTATGACATAATGCCCACATTCACGAATCCTTGATCGTCTAATGCATCGCGAATTTCACCCACACGCCCATCCATCATATCGCTAGGACCTATGATGTCGAATCCAGCTTCAGCCTGAGCAACAGCCATAGCTGAAAGAATAGGTAATGTCTCGTCGTTTACAATCTGATTGTCTATGACCAATCCGTCGTGACCGTCTGAACTGTATGGATCCAGGGCAACATCCGAAATAAATATCGCTTCGGGAAAGCGCTTCTTCAATTCACGAATTGCAGTCAAATAAAAGTTTGAAGCATCCAATGAATAGCTAGCGTACTTGTCTTTGTACTTCTCGTCAACTGCAGGAAATAAGATGAAATTGGTAACTCCTGCATTCATGCACTCGTCCACTTCCACCATTAATTTTTCCAACCCAAATCTGGAAATACCTGGCATACTTAAGATGGGTTGAACAGCATTTCTGTCTTCCAACAGAAACAACGGATACACCAATTGTTCGAGCGAAATTCTTGTTTCGCGAACCATTCCTCGAACAGAGGAGTTTGCTCTATTTCTTCTTGGACGTATGCGCATTACAACAGTTCAGTTTCAACTTGAGACTTTAAAACATTGAAAGCAGAATCTTGCTCCTTAGCCAGTTTCAAAACTTGCTCATCTTTCAATCCTTTGAAAAACGCATCGTCTTTAATGGCAGCTCCTTCTGGAATTTCTTTCAAATTCAATTTATAATTAATCACGTCGTCCTTCAATGTATTAATCATTGACGTTCTCTCCGACAATTCATTCACACGAATAATTCCTGCGCTATCCAACGGATTTTGAGTTAGCGTTGCTATCTCCTTTTCAGCAGCAGCAATCTCCTTATCTAAATCTGAAACCAATGCATTCTGCTTTGAAAGAACTCCTTGCTGTGTTGTGCGCGCTTGTTTTAAAATTTCCGTTTCAGAATCGAAACAAGAAGTTAAACCTAATGACAAAGCAATTCCTAAAACCACACCTAACTTTTTCATATTACTCTTTTAATTTTTTCTCGTTCATTTCCCGATTTTTCGGCACCGGATCGTAGCCGCTTTTTCCCCAAGGGTGACAACTTAAAATTCTTTTTCCTCCTAAATAAATTCCTTTCACGACCCCCCACTCATGAATGGCCTCTGTAGCATATGCGCTGCAGGTTGGCTGATATCTGCAATTCGATCCTAACCATGGAGAAATAAACCCCTGATAAAATCGAATCGGCAAGATGAAAAGCCATTTCAAGAATCTAGACAAATTTACTCGTATTTAGTTCAAAGGAAAAACATAATAAGCCAAGCCAATCGCAATAATAATTACAGGAACTAACAAGATTCGGGTGACCATGTTCGCATGAATGCGCAAAAGACGATTCAAAGTGATTGAAATTAAGAGTATTCCTCCTATGCAAAGCAGTTGCCCTAACTCAACGCCTATGTTAAATCCAACCAACTTCCCCACTAGGCTTTCGCCTTTCACAACCATCATTTTCAATTCTGTTGAAACAGCAGAGCCGTGAATAAATCCAAAGAGAGCTATGACCAGAATCGTTTTCCAAGGCAGTGTCGCAGTTTCTGTCGGAGAAATCAAGCGTTGAACTCCGCGGGCAACAATTGTCATAGGAATTGCAAATTCAACCCACTTCAAGGGAATCATGGGGTAATTAAACATTACTGCGAATGCAGCAAAAGCGTGACCCAATGTAAATCCAGTTATTGACCACAGCAACATTCGTCTATCGTTGAATGTCAAGCCTATCGCCAACACCCACAAAAACAGGATATGATCAATGGCATCCTTATTCAGGATATGAAATATTCCGTTCTGTATGTCTTCAAGAAGTGTCATGAATAATACACTTCTTAGTACTTCTTCTTAAACTTTTTCTTTTTGTTGTTGTTGTTGCTGCGCTTCTTGTTGTTGCGGTAACTGTCTTCAACAAAATCATTGTACTTCGAACCTTGAATGGTCTTTACTGCATGTATCTCTTGAATATTATCGACTGACAATTTTCCAGCACTCAAATATTTCAAGTCTTCTAAAATCACATCGTCTGTGATTGTAGCACGATTCCAATTCAATGCATTTTGCTTCATCAGCGTTGCAATTGAAATTGTAAAGTTCATGCGCTCTTCCCCTTCCTCCATGGCAACGCACTTGTCTATCATCTTCTCTACATATCTCCCATAGTGACCAAATTTTACGGTTTCCTGAGGATAGGCAATACGATTTGGTTTAACAACAAACTGAGACGGTTCTGGTTTCGGATAAGGAGAGTCCACGTCTAAGCGAAAGTCGCTCATTATGTGCAAGTGATCCCAAAGTTTGTGATTGAAATCTTCCATGTCACGCAGGTAAGGAAACAACTGTCCCATTACAGAAATAATGGCCTTGCAACAACGTGCGCGTTCATCGCGGTCTTCAAGACTTAAAGAGTATTGCACCATCTTCTGAATATTTCTACCATATTCCGGTAAAGTAATTTCAGGACGTGCGCTATTCATCTCTAACGGCACAACAACATCTGGCTTCTGAAAGCGGTGAGGATTCATAATAAATTTAAATGAGGTCTAACAAATATACACTACAATTAAGCGCCTACAATTTTCAACTTCGCGAATTTCAGCAGCAGTTGCTTTTGTCCTTCCGAAGGAAAGAAAACGGTGGCCTTTTCATTTGGGTTTTCACCTTCTACTTTAATGACTTTTCCTTTCCCGAATTTTTCATGTTGAACTTCCACTCCAACCTGAATTTCATGCGGCAAGGCCCAATCTCCTGCAGGAAGGGGAGCAGGCGCGTTCATGTCCACTTTCTTCAACTTACTGGTATCGATTTGGGGTGGCATGGGCGGTGGCGGCGGAGAAGAAGACTTCGGTTTTTCCTGAAGCGGAAGCTTGTTTATTCCTCCGCTGAATTTTCCCCGCTCTTCACCAAAATCAAATGATTTCGATGGTGAAGGAGATTTCTTTCCCGAAGTCGCTTCCAAAAATTTCTCGTCGATCTCTTGAATAAAACGCGAAGGCTCGCAGTAGGTGAATTGCCCCCACTTGAATCTTGAATTCGCGTAAGAGAGAATTGCTCTTTTTTCAGCACGGGTAAGGGCTACATAAAAGAGCCTTCGCTCTTCTTCCAAGTCTTCGCGGGCGTTCAAAGACATTTGTGATGGGAAGAGATTTTCTTCCATTCCAACTATAAATACATTTGGAAATTCCAATCCCTTTGCCGAGTGAATGGTCATGAGCGAAACGCATTTCGATTCGTCTACATCTGTGCTTACCGTATCTGTAAGCAACGCCACATCTATTAAGAAATCTGACAACGAAGGAATCGAACCGTCTTCCAATTCACGCTCGGAAAACTCTTTTAATCCTGCTAATAATTCTTGAAGATTTTCTACACGAGCAACACCTTCAGGCGTACGATCAGCGTTGACTTCAACCAATAAACCCGAGGCCGCAGCAATGTGCATACCCAAGTCGTAAGCCGGCTTCGTGGTTAACTCCGTTGCAAAGCTTTGAATCATGGTAACGAATTCATTTAACTTATTCGCCGTGGCTCCAGATATTCCAACTTCAAAGCAACGGGCTATCATTTCCCAGATACTAATCTCTCGCTCCGATGCTCCAACGATCAATTTCTCAAGTGTCGTTTTTCCGATGCCTCGTGCAGGATAATTAATCACGCGCTTCAAAGCCTCTTCGTCTTTGTGATTCGCAGTAAGTCGGAAGTAGGCCAACAAATCTTTAATCTCTTTACGCTGGTAGAAACTTAATCCACCGTAAATTTTATAGGGAATATTTAATTTGCGAAGGGCTTCCTCCATTGCGCGCGATTGGGCGTTCGTGCGGTAAAGAATTGCGAAGTCGTGGTAAGTTCCTCCGTCTTCCTTTTGCAATTTGAAAATGGTGTTCGCCACGAACATTCCCTCTTCATTATCGGTTGGCGCTTGATGAAGACGAATTTTACTTCCTTCGTCATTGGCTGTCCAAACGTTTTTCTTAATCTGATTCTTATTGTTTCCAATAATTGAATTCGCCGCCTCAACAATGACTTTCGTCGAGCGGTAATTCTGCTCCAATTTGTAAAGCGAATAATCGGGATAGTCTTTTCTAAAATTCAGAATGTTCTGAATATTGGCTCCGCGGAAGGCGTAAATGCTTTGCGCGTCGTCTCCAACAACACATAAATTTTCATTTACCGCTGCGAGTTGTTTCACGATTAAATACTGAGAAAAATTCGTGTCTTGATACTCATCTACCATGATGAACTGAAACTTGTGCTGATAGCGGTGAAGCACATCTGCATGGTCTCTGAACAAGATATTCGTTTTGAAGAGCAAGTCATCGAAGTCCATGGCCCCAGATTGAAACAAGCGCTGGTCGTACTTTTTATAGACCTCTGCCATCTTAGGGCGTTTTGCGGCATGATCATCTGAAACCAATTCCACTTGTTCAGGGTAATCTTCCGCAGCAATTAAATTATTCTTGCAGGAAGAAATTCGATTTTGCACCATTCCTGGTTTGTAGATCTTGTCGTCGAGCGACATTTCCTTCAAAATATCTTTAATCAGGCTCTTACTATCTGCTGAATCGTAGATGCTGAAGTTTCGGGGGTAGCCAATTCGATCGGCTTCGGATCGAAGAATACGCGCGAAGACGCTGTGGAAAGTTCCCATCCAAATGTTGCGCGCGTTGTCCTGGCCCATGAGGTTAGCAATACGCTCCTTCATTTCACGTGCAGCCTTGTTGGTAAAGGTTAGCGAAAGAATACTGAACGGATCAATGCCGTTCTGTATCATATGCGCAATACGGTAAGTTAAGACACGTGTCTTTCCGGAACCCGCTCCTGCAATAACCATTAATGGACCTGAAATGTGTCGAGCTGCTGCACGCTGAGCGTCGTTTAACTCACTTAAAAAATCTCTTTGACTCACCGTGCAAAGATACTTTTACACGATTGAACACCCCCTTAAAACTTCCACTTTCCGAAAGAAACTTATCAACGCTTTGCGCTACTTTTGCCAAAAGCCTTAAACATGTCAAAAATTTTAATCGTCGACGATGAAGCTGCAATCCGCAGCGCATTAAAAGAAGTCTTGGAGTACGAAGGATTCACCATTTCTGAGGCACCAGACGGAGAAATCGCTTTGAAAATGGTACTAAAAGAGTCTTTCGATTTAATCTTTTGTGACATTAAAATGCCGAAGCTTGACGGGTTAGATTTTTTATCTGAATTGAAAAAGGAAGAAATAAACGTTCCAGTAGTCATGATCACCGGACACGGAACCATTGATACCGCAGTGGAAGCCATCAAGCGAGGTGCCTACGACTTCATTCAAAAACCATTAGATCTTAATCGCGTGCTTGTTTCAACTCGAAATGCAAACAAACATGACGCTCTCATCAAAGAAACGAAAACGCTCAAAAAGAAGCTCAACAAAGTCAATGGCTCGAACATTATCGGACAAAGCAAGTCTATTTTGGAAATCATTAAAATGATCGATACAGTTGCTCCAACCGATGCGCGCGTTCTTATTACTGGCGGAAATGGATGCGGAAAAGAACTCGTTGCCCGTCAACTTCATGAAAAAAGTAACAGAGCAGCGCAAGCTTTTATTGAAGTGAATTGCGCCGCTATTCCTTCTGAACTCATTGAAAGCGAATTATTCGGGCACGAAAAAGGCGCCTTTACTTCTGCTGTTAAAACAAAGCCTGGAAAATTCGAATTGGCAGACAACGGCACATTGTTCCTCGATGAAATTGGAGACATGTCACTTTCCGCTCAAGCCAAAGTACTTCGAGCACTTCAGGAAAATAAAATTACGCGAGTTGGTGGTGAAAGAGACATGAAAGTAAATGTTCGCATTTTAGCAGCTACCAACAAAGACTTAAAAAAGGAGATTGCAACTGGTAATTTCCGTGAAGACTTGTATCACAGACTTTCAGTTATTGTCATCAAAGTTCCTTCATTGAACGAACGAAAAGACGATCTTCCTTTATTGGCAGAGCATTTTCTACAGCAAATCGCAGATGAGTACGGACAGCCAAAAAAAGACATTGTACCAGCGGCTTTAAAAGCACTTCAGCAGCATGACTGGACAGGGAATATTCGCGAGTTTCGAAATGTAATTGAACGATTGATTATCCTATCGGGCGATAGCATTGATGAAAAAGCAGTGAAGCAATACGCTACTCCTTATTTCAATTGATTTTTCTTCGGAATCATAAACGGCACATGAGCTAAAAAAACGGCAATGCTTCCAACAGCCAAGAATGAAATGTTTGGTGTTTGAGGAGGCATTAAGAACGTTGTGCCTATGATGAATAAGGTATAACAATACAAGGCAATAGACACTTGATAATGCTGTAAACCTAAGGCCAACAAACGATGATGTATGTGGTTTTTGTCGGCTAGAAAAGGTGACTTCCCACTTAAAATTCGAATGGCGAACACCCTCAGTGTATCTATAAGCGGATAAGCCAAGATTGCCATAGCGAATATGGGCTTCGAAACTATTTGCATGGCAGCAGACAATTTCGATGGAGGAAATTCAATCAATTTCATAGCCAAAACGTACATGCAAATCCCAATGATTAATGAACCTGAGTCACCCATGAAAATGCGCGCCGGTTGAAAATTAAAAATCAAAAAACCAAATAACGACCCCGCCAGACCTACAGCCAAAAGTGCTAGAGGCATGTCGCCTGTTTTATAAAACCAAAGCGTAAATGCTACGCTACCGATTAAACCAATTCCACCGGCTAATCCATCTACTCCATCGATAAGATTTATCGCATTCACGATTACGATGTAAATGAAAATGGAAAGCACTACACTTAGCCAATAAGGCAATTTATCCACTTCAAAAAGTCCCCAAAATTCTGTTAATCGAATATCTGCTAAGACCACAAGGGTTACGCCTACAAAAAGATGAACAATTAATTTTTTAAATGGATCAACACCAACAATATCATCTTTCAATCCTATAAAGAATAAGGCAAACATTGAAGCTAAAATATATTTGAATTCATTAAGCGCTTGCAGTGGGTTGTAGTTAGCTCCCAACTCCCAAGCCTCTCTTGAAGGAAACCATAAACAATAAGAGATAATTGTTGCCGCAAATATTAAAATCCCTCCTAGGGTCGGAATACTTTTGTGATGGAGTTTTCTGTCTTGCCCCGGCTCATCGACCAAATGCTTCATCTTCGCCACTTTAATAAGGGGCGGTGTTGCCACCAATACAATGGCAAACGCACTTAGAAAAGCGAAGATAATATCTTTCAATTTTGGTTTAAGTTAGGTTGACTCAAATGTATTCAAAAATCACGATAAACAGCATGTAGCCCAGTGCGAATTCCCAACATTAGAATTGTTGCATGCTGTTTTACCAAGTCATTCGACCGATCGTCTATACGGTCGGAAAAGGAAATGATAAATTCGGAATTTGTTTTAGGATTTATCCAGTATCCCAATTCAACATCCCATTTTTTCAAATTTCTGTTGATCCACATGGGCTCGTCGTTTCGCTCTTCCATTCTGTTTTGAACAATGTAATTCCACTTCACACGTGCAAAATATCTACCGTATCGGTAACGAGAACGCAAAACGTATTCGTACATATTATTCAACGGATGACCCACCGTTTGGTTCATGTGTGTTGCATCTGTATACAGCGCCGAAAACGAATACACATCGCTTTGAACACGGTTATACTCAAACCCTAAATCGAAATTCTTGACTCCTAAATTGTACGATTGAACACCCAATTGCAGCGCTCCATTCTTTTTATAATCGCCCAACACATCTGAATAAGCTTGACCATAAACTTCAATGTTTTTCGTGAGCCGCACACTCGCATCAACACCCACATTGAAATTATTTCGAGTTGAATTAGCCTGCGTAAATCCGGTTCCAATCAATGGAGAGTAAAAATTAACGGGAAGCGATTGCGGCATTGTGTTCGCATCGTAGCGATTCCAAATGACCGATTCAAAAAGTGACAGTTCCACTTTCGTTGTTGGCTTCCAACTGAGGTAAGAAAAACTACCTGCCTTCCTTCTAAACGTAGACTCTGGCGTGTCACCCAAAGGCAATCGCTCCATACTTTGCATCACATTCCAAACATGTGAATACTTAACCTTTCCTTTTGTAATATCAAATTGAACATACGGATAATTATACATCCCATCCGACCAAAGCAACGAACGATAACCGTTTCCAATTTTATGTTTTCCGTAACCCATATGGAATCTTAATGCTTTCAAGGGTTGAACCGTAATGCGCGAAAAAGAGGAGGAATAATCGACAACGTCGCGAATGGCAGTATAATCTTTATCGCGACCAAATCCTGGAATAACACCTAAACTATCAACATAATTCTTCATGTACTTCGGCATATACTCTTGACTTTCATAGAAACCCGTTTCAACAGAAACCTTATCTCCGAAATCTGCCTGTACCCACAAACCTCTGGTGTTGCTTATGATTCGGCGTGACCTCGGATAGTTCAACGTGTCTGTAAAATCTTTTCCTGCTCCAATGTTGTAGAGAAAATTCATTCGAATATGAACATCTCCCTCATGGTATTCGAAGATGTGCTTGCGCAGCGCAATTGCTGCAAAGTCGTGGTAAATCTTCACACTGTCTTTCAACTCGCCTTCCATTTTAGAAAGTGGCAAATCGTTTCGCATGTATGGCTGCATCGAGAGGAAAATAGGAGATTCTGTTTTCAAGGCAGCTTCTCTCGCAGAGCGAATAAAACCAAATCCGGTCGGATAAGCAGACGGCTGGGCGAAGCAGAATAAAACCTGCACAAAAAATAAAACCGTAACAATAAATTTCAATTTCATTTCAACATTTATTTTCAATTCTCGCGAACATCTAAGGCATCGCGCAATCCATTTCCAACCATCATAAACGAAAGTACTAAAAGCATAATACAAACCCCCGGTAAGAATGCCAAATATGCCATATCAGTAGTTAAATAAGAATAACTCTCACGTATCATATTCCCCCAACTCGGAGTTGGAATTTGTGCTCCTAAACCTAAAAAACTCAAACCTGCCTCCATGAGAATAGCAGAAGCGAAGTTTGCTGCAGACATCACAATGATTGGTGAAAGAACGTTTGGCAAAACATGTTTGAAAATAATTCGTGAAGAAGAATTTCCTATTGCCTTTGCCGCTTCTATGTATTCCTTTTCTCTCACGCCGAGGACTTGCCCACGAGTTATCCGAGCTACTTCAACCCACATGGTTAATCCAACCGCAACAAAGACTTTCCAAAATCCTGTTCCGAAGGCGAAACAAATTGCCATAACCAACAGCAGCGTGGGTATAGCCCAAACCACTTGAATGAAATACGATATTAATGCATCAATCCACCCCTTGAAATAGCCAGCCCACAAACCAAGCGTTACACCTAGTATCAAGGAAATAACTACTGCTATACTGCCCACCAATAAAGAAACCGATGCCCCAGCCATTAATCGCGATAGCACATCTCTTCCGTATTTATCTGTCCCTAACCAGAATTTCTTTTTCGAAACAACTACGCCTTCGCTGTTCGCAATTAAATCTTTCGTTGCGAAATTCCTTATTTCCCCGCTCCCATTTTTCTCATACAATTCTACGCGAAGTGTATCGCCAAGGGACTCACTTTTCGAGATTGGAAACCACTCTTTTGCATCTGATTTCAAGGAAATAAACTGCACGTTAAATCCAGGTTTGCAAAGGGCTAGACTTAATTTTTGATCATTTGCATTTTCCGTTTTATCCAAGCGAATAAACGATCCAAAAGTCGACACCAAAATCATCAATACAATAAAGAACAAACCAGCCATTGCGAGTTTGTTTTTTTTAAATCGTTGAAATGAAGAAATTGGTTCCATGCTTACTTCAAACTTACTCTTCGCCCCTTCCATTTCGGAATGAAAAATAAACTACTTATAAAGATTAAAAGACTGAAAAAAGGGTAAAGAACCATCTGCGGCAAAGCCAGCACAACTTCTTTCATCTTCATTCGATTGGAAAAAACACCATACATACAGAGGACTTCTGCGAGGACTTTAACAGAAAGAAACGTAGCGCTTTCCAAGTGCCACGAAGGAATAAAAAGCCCAATAAAGGCAAAAACATGAATGGCACTGATGAGCGCAAAAAGAGCGTGCAAAACAGAGGCTTTTGAAGAAGGAAGTTTCGTGATTTTTCCAGCCCATCGAATTCGCTGATTAATTGACTCTCGCCATGAATTAACTGTTGAAATTTCTACCCTAACAAACTTCTCCCAACACATGGAAGTATCTCCACCAAACTTCATAACTCGACTCAGTAAAAACATATCGTCACCGCTCGAAATAGATCGATGTGCTTCTATGTTTTCCATAAACAATTGTCGCTTAAAAATAAGATTTGCGCCGTTGCACATCATGGGCAGTTTAACCTCTGAACTTAGCCACGTTATGAATTGCAAATAACGCCATTCATTTGTCTGCAGTTGCTCCAAAAGACTATTTCCGGAATTCATGTATACCGGCATAATTACAAGATCTTGCCACAATCCTTGTTCAAATTCTTTGAATCGTTCCGAAGAGAATTGACTAAGAACGACATCGGCATCTAATGTCCAGATGTATTCTGTTTTCGCCCCCTTCACACCTAATTCTAAAGCTGCTTTTTTTCCTTTGAATTCACTTTCAAGATTTAAAATTCGAAGGTTCGGAATGCTGCAACCTGAAAGGTGTTTTTTCGAATCGTCTGTTGAATGGTCATTCACAAAAATAACTTCTTCAACACACTCAGAAATAAGTTGCAATGAGCGCACGCATTCCACAAGCGCACCATCTACTGAGCGACAATCGTCGCTGATATTCCGGAAGGGAACAACAATCGTTATTTTGGAAGAAGTGTCTTTCACGAAACAGATTACCTTTGAAACTCAAAGTAAATTCATTTGAGTACAAAAGAACGAATCATTTTAGGAATTGACCCCGGAACAAGCATTTTAGGTTACGGCCTTATTCGTGTGGAAGAAAAAAAAATGACATTGATCACAATGGATGTCGTTCGAATGGACAAGATTTCAGACCACGCGCTGAAGCTTGAAAAAATATTTACACGTTGCATAGAGATAATAGAGGAATTTCATCCTGATGAGTTGGCTATTGAAGCTCCTTTCTTCGGTAAAAATGTTCAATCCATGTTGAAATTGGGAAGAGCTCAGGGCGTGGCCATTGCTGCAGCTCTCAGTCACAAACTTTCCGTGGTAGAATACGCACCAAGAAAAATAAAACAAAGTATTACCGGAAACGGAAACGCCTCGAAAGAGCAAGTAGCTGCAATGCTTCAGAACATCCTAAAAATTAATGACGCTGACATGCCCAAGAAAATGGATGCTACCGACGGCTTAGCCGCTGCAGTTTGTCACTATTTTCAGACGAGTGGACCACTTGCGGCGAAAGGGAATTACAAAAGTTGGGACTCATTTCTGAAAAACAATCCCGACCGTATTCGTTGAACTTATTCAACAAGTACCTCTTCAATAAAAAGGATTTATTAGTCTTGTTTGTTTAATCGATATGTCCTATTTTTGAGGATATGCTAAATCGCGCCGTTATTACGCTTTGTCTTATTTGCACTTCGCAAATACAATCCTTTGCGCAAGTGTTGGGCGTTCCCTTGTATAGTTGGGATTTTTCTGGAGGTCTTCCTACCACCTGGACAAATGGTAGTACTTCAAATATTGGCGTTTGGGAATACCGAGGTCCTAGCACGGTTCCAAGCAATGCAATTACCTCGCGAGGTTCATGTGCAGGGGGAAGTTCTGCCTTCAATTCCGTTTCCCAAGGCAATGGGTTCATGATTTTCGATTCGAATTATTGGGACGATAACGACAATCAATGCGGCGGATTCGGAACTGGTCCTGACCCAGGTCCTCACACTGCGTGGCTCATTTCAAACTCTTTTTCATTAACCGGAGTAACCGGAGCCGTGGTCACCTATCAGCAACAATTCAGAAATTACAGCTCTACAATAAAAGTTCAATACTCCATTAACAATGGAACCACTTGGATAGATATGCTTACTCAATCTGATTTTCCTGGAGCTGCGGCAGAATGGAAATCGGCAACATTTCCATCTGGGGCTATTGGTCAGACCAACGTAAAACTTCGCTTCTTGTATTCGGGTAGTTATTATCATTGGGCCATTGACGACATTACCGTCTTCAAGCCTAGCATTAACAATCTTTCCATTAATAATACGCGGTACATCACATTTGGAAATACCACTCCCGTTCCTCCAAACGACTTTCACGATTTACCCTATGATCGTTATCCAAAAACGATGCTGGTCCCTTTCAAATTCAACGCAAAAGCAACGAATATCGGAAGTGCCACACAAACGGCCTCTAATCTTAACGTGAAGGTACTGAACGCCGCCAATGCCGCACTGTACAACCAGACAACAGCTAACTCAAATGTTGTTGCCGGTGCCACAGCCACTTATACACTAACCACCGGATTCACACCTAGCGTAACAACCGGGTATTACAGAGTTACTTATCAAATTAATCAAACACAAACCGACGAAGCGCCTAGCAACAACAAAGACACGCTGGATTACTACATAACGGATTACGAATATGCTCGCGACGAAGGTCCAATGGAAGACGAATTTACTCCAAGCGGCTTGTACGCAGGTCAGACTCATCAAGTGGGAAATATTTTCGAAGGAAGATCCAATGCCGTTAAATGCACATCCATCGCTGTTGCTGTTGGACCAGGAACCGCTATTGGAAGCACCATTCAAGCTACAATTTATAAAAATGATTTTACAAATCTTCAAGCAACATCCGTAACATATCCTGTTAATGCTTGGGATATCAATGCCCTCGGACAACAAAAACTCATTACGCTTCAGTTACCAACACCGCTAACATTATACGCCGACAGCGTCTACATTGTCATGGTTGGAAATACAGTCGGCACCCAAGCGCTCAAAGTTTGCAGAAGTGGCGCTGCCATTGACCAAACCAGTTTCGTACGCTATCCCGAAAGCAATGGCCTATTGTTCATGGCTAAAATGCCCATTGTGCGCATGAATTTATTTACCGCGGCGCAAACTCCGGGCTGTACAAATCCACTCGCTAATAACTACCTCGCAACAGCTAATATTGACGATGGCTCTTGTGATATTCCAGGATGCATTTACTCATCGTCTTCCAATTACAATGCAAATGCAACTTGGTATGACGGATCCTGTGTTGTGAATGGCTGCACCATTCCCATCGCCTGCAATTATTCTAGTATTGCAACTGTTAACGATGGAAGTTGTATTATGCCCATTACGTATTATGCAGATGCCGATGTGGATGGATTCGGAAATCCTCTGATATCAGAATCTTCTTGCTCCGTTCCGGCGGGCTACGTTACAAACTCAACAGACTGTAACGACAACAATGCGAACGTTCGCCCAACTGCAACAGAAATTTGCAATACCATTGATGACAATTGTAACGGTCAAATTAATGAAGGCATAACCTTCACGACCTATTACGCAGATGCCGACGGGGATGGATTTGGTAATCCGAACCTAAGTCAAAGTTCATGTGTAACAGTGGCAGGGTATGTTCTAAACAATACCGATTGCAATGATGCGAGTGCACTTATCAAACCTACTGCAGTTGAAATTTGTAACACCTTCGACGATGATTGCGATGGGCTCACCAATGAAGGAATCACATTCCTTACTTACTACGCAGACAGCGACGGTGATGGATTTGGAAATCCGAATGCAAGTTTGAGTGCCTGCTCTCCACCAGCGGGATATGTCACAAACAATAGCGATTGCAACGATGCGAATGCCCTTATAAAACCAGGTGCTGCCGAATTGTGCAACCTTGTCGACGACAATTGTAATGGTCAAGTGAACGAGGGCCTCGTATTCGCGAATTACTATATCGATACGGATCAAGATGGATTCGGTGCGGGAACGCCAACCAGTTCATGCACGCCTATTTTCGGCAACTTCGTTACGAACAATTTGGACTGCAACAATAACAACGCGAACATTCGACCCAACGCTAGTGAAATTTGTAATTCAATTGACGACAACTGTAATAATCTGATTGATGACGGAATAACTTTCGTTAATTATTACCTTGACACGGATGGTGATGGGTATGGCGCTGGAACTGCGATAAACTCTTGTTCAAGCCCCGGTGCAGGGTACGTCACAAACAACACCGATTGCAACAATACAAACGCAGCCATAAGACCCGGGGCAACAGAAATATGCAATGCTATTGACGATAACTGTAACAATTTAATTGACGACGGACTGACATTCGTGAATTATTATATAGATACCGATTCAGATGGTTTCGGTGCAGGTTCAGCAACAAGCTCATGCTCAAATCCAGGCGCAGGTTACGTTTCAAATAATACCGACTGCATAAATTCAAACGCTGCAATTAACCCTGCAGCACCCGAAATCTGCAATGCAATAGACGACAACTGCAATGGTCTTATCAATGAGGGGATTGTTTTTCTTACGTATTACCTCGATGCAGATAACGATGGATATTACCTTTCTTCCCTTAGCGCTTGCTCCTCTCAAGGAATCAATTACTCCACTACTGGAGGTATTCTCGGAGACTGTAACGATGCCAATCCTACGATTAACGCAGGTACTGTAGAAATCTGTGGAAACGGAATCGATGAAGATTGCAATGGAATTGACCCTGTTTGTATTGTGCCTGGTTGCACGAATCCTCTAGCTGTAAACTTCAACGCGTTTGCGAATTTAGATAACGGCACATGTATTATTCTGGGCTGCACTGATCCAGCGGCAGATAACTACAACCCGCTAGCCAACACAAACAACTTTAATTGTATTTTCTTCGGTTGCACAGATCCGTTTTCAAATAATTATGATCCAACGGCAAATACGAATGACTTTAGCTGTGAATACAACGAAGCAGCAATCTCTGTTTCAGAATCAATCGTGTGTTTGTTCGATACAATAACTGCCTATAATCAAACACAACTCTCCCAATCCGATTCTTGCGTAATTGACTTTGGGGATGGTACAGTGCTTAATTATTGCTCTCAAACTTATGATCACGTTTATACTTCCCCCGGTAATTACTCCATTCAACTGACGTACTTTCAAGGCAACGAAATATCAATTGCAAATACAGACACATTTTTGGTCGCATCGCTTCCAAGCCCAGGCAATCTCGAACTGACCTTTCCTGAAATAACCTTAGTGTATGACGCTGCAGATTCGTTTGAATGGGTTTTCAATCAAAATACTATTGGTTATGCTGAAGCTACGATTGATGCATCTGTTGATTACAGCACCGATGGATTCTATCAAGTTCGCTTGATTAACGAATTCGACTGTATTACATACACCGACTCAGTTTATTTCGTTATTCCAACATACTCCGCATTACAAACCTCGTATTGCGGAACGACTGAAGTTGTTTTTGAAAACACAACTATTTCAAACCAAACACTTGATTGTTATTTCGAAAACTCAAATGACCCCGGAAATAATTATACTTCTCCTTACAATTATTCTATGGGAACAACCGATAATTTTACAGTAGTTGAAGTGTGCTCTGCATTTGGAAACAATTATTATTCGTTAAACAATCCAATTATTGAGAGTTCCGCCCTTCCAGAAACACCGGTTTTAAATTACAATGCGTATATCGTTCAAGTGAACAACAACAATGGATACGACATTCAGTGGTTCCTGAACGGAACACCCCTATATGTTAGCTCATCGGCTCAAGGCATCAACACGTACTTCAATAACAATTTACAAAACGGAAGTTACGCTGCCGTTTACACGAACGAATTCGGATGTACTTCCGATACTGGGTATTATTTCGTTCTTGAGATTAACGCAACCACAAGTGTAAGCTCTGGATGTTATCCACTTGCCACAACCTTTATAAATAACACTTCCATGCCGGAGGGAATCCAATGCGAAATTCTTCTTCCCGGCCTTGACTATATGCCAATAAATTCTACTTTGGAATTCACCTTCAATGACCCCGGTATCTTTCAACCTAAACTTTACTGCTATTCAGGAGTTTATTCGAACACATTTATTTTGGATCCTATTACGGTCTATAGTCACCCCATTGTCCCGGTAATTTTATCCATTTTTGGTGAAGTCAGCGCTGTGAACAATTCACTTGGATACGCTATCTCATGGGATTTAGATGGAAACAATCTGAATGTATCTACCAATTCCATTTCAACATTTATCAATGGAATATTCGAAAACGGTTACTACTCGGCAACCTATACAGATGCTAACGGCTGCGCAACAACTAGCGAGCCTTTACTCGTTATTCAACCGAATTACAGTGTTGTTGTTGGAGAAGGTTGTGGACCATTGGTGGCAGTGCTTTCAAACACAACCGATCCAGTAAACGGAATGACTTGCAGCATTGCAGACGGAATTGGTGG
>Ga0114971_10000149_pt1 | contig 41899 bp, 37 predicted proteins | sample M_140625_MF_Meta_FD_87320 | JGI IMG/M metagenome (GOLD analysis project Ga0114971, IMG submission 87320) | Freshwater microbial communities from Lake Montjoie, Canada to study carbon cycling - M_140625_MF_MetaG | ecosystem: Environmental > Aquatic > Freshwater > Lake | place: Lake Montjoie... | reverse complement strand
GCGTCGTTACCAGCGCCCTCCCCAACAAGGGCCTGCCGCTCCCCTTCATCAGCTACGGCGGATCAAACCTGATGGCCATGCTCGGCTGCATCGGGCTTTTGTTTAGCATCGCGCGCCACGCGCCCGCGCGCGAAAAAGTCTCCGCACCCGTCGCTGACCCCGGCGATAATCCGTTCGCCGCCAAAGCCGCATGAGCTTCTCCTCCGCCGCCCCATCGCCCTTCGTCGCCATCGCCTGCGGCGGCACGGGCGGGCATCTTTTCCCCGGCCTGGCCATCGCCGAACAGCTCCAGCAACGCGGTTGCGCAGTGGCCCTGCTCATCTCGCCCAAGGAGGTGGACCAGCAATCCGTCCAGTCCGCGCGCGGCATGGAAATACTGACGCTGCCCGCCGTTGCCCTCCAAAATCGTAATTACTTTTCCTTCGCCGCCTGCTTCTGGCGGTCCTGGCGCGCCGCCGCCCGCTTCTTCCAGCAGCGCCGTCCTGACGCCGTCCTGGCCATGGGCGGCTTCACCAGCGCGCCCCCCATCCTCGCCGCCAAGGATGCCGGCGCCAAAACGTTTCTTCACGAATCCAATACCCTCCCCGGACGCGCCAACCGTTTTCTCGCGCGGTGGGTGGACGAAGCTTTCGTCGGATTTCCGGAAGCCGCAGCCCGGCTGAAGGCCCGTCAGGTCACGGTCACCGGCACCCCGGTGCGTTCCGGGTTTTCTCCGGACCCTGCCCGCCCGTCGCCGGACCCCGCCTGTCGCCTCGCCCTTGGGCTGGATCCCCAGCGCCCGGTCGTCCTCGTCATGGGCGGCAGCCAGGGCGCGAGCGGCCTCAACGATCTGATCTTGTCGGCACTGCCCCTTCTTGGGGAGCGTGCCTCGGCCTGGCAATGGATTCATCTCACCGGTCCGAAGGATTTCGAGCGGGTTCAAAAAACCTATGGCGTCCTTGGAATCCGAGCGGTGGTCCAGCCGTTCCTCGCCGCCATGGATCTGGCGCTGGGCGCCGCCAGCGTCTCCGTCAGCCGTTCGGGGGCGTCGTCGCTCGCGGAAATCGCCGCCCGCCGTCTGCCGTCGTTGCTGGTCCCGTATCCCGCAGCGGCTGACAATCATCAATGGACCAACGCCCGGGCGTTTGAAAAAACCGGCGCCGCAATTTTGCTGGGGCAGGCCGGCGCCGCCCCGGATGAGGTCGTTGCGCGGCTGCATCGTTTAATGGATGACGTATCCGCCCGTGAAGGCATTCAAGCCGCCCTTGGCCGCTGGCACGCGCCGGCGGCGGCCGAACGGGTGGCGGACCTCATGCTCGCCTCGATTGCGCGGCAACGGGCCCAGACCGCCGCGCGCCAGCCGGGCTGCGGCTGCGGCCACACCCACGCAAAACCCGCACATTGAATGACGATGCCGAGCGCTCACATCCTGGGAAAAACGGGCGGGCACGACTGGGACCTCGTCGTGGAATTGGCCGCGCTCGTTTCGGGCGACACCGTGATCCGCCGCGACGTGCCGCTGGCCAAGCACACGACCCTGCGCCTTGGCGGGCCGGCGGAAGTGTTTGCTGAGCCGGCGTCGGAGGCGGACCTGGCGGCGCTTGTGAATGGGTGCGCCGTTCGGGAGACCCCGTTTTTCATTCTGGGCCGTGGATCGAATCTGATTGTGCGTGACGGCGGCGTGCGCGGCGTGGTGATTCATCTGGCGCATCCGTGTTTCAGCCGGATCGAGATCGACGGCACGCATCTGCGTTGCGGCGCGGGGGCGAAACTGAAAAATGTCGCGGTCGAGGCCAAGCGCCATGATTTGAGCGGCCTGGAATTTCTGGAGGGCATTCCCGGCACCGTGGGCGGAGCGCTCCGCATGAACGCCGGCGCGATGGGCGCGTGGACGTTCGACGCGGTCGAGTCGTTTCGTTTCATGAATTCGCGCGGGGAAATTCATCAGCGCATCTCCGGCGAGGTGCCGGTGGAGTATCGCGCCTGCCCGCTATTGATAACGAACATCGCGCTCGGCGCGGTGTTCCGGGGCACGCCCGTGCCGCGTGAGGAGATTGAGAAGCGCATGAAGGCCTACAGCGAAAAACGCTGGGAATCGCAGCCCGCGGCCCCAAGCGCCGGCTGCGTTTTTAAGAATCCCGCAGCCGTTCCGGCCGGCAAACTGGTGGACGAACTCGGCTTGAAAGGCACGCGCGTGGGCGGCGCGGTGGTTTCCGCCGAGCATGGCAATTTCATCGTGAACGATGGGGGGGCGACCGCGCGGGATGTCCTGGGCTTGATTGCCCTCCTTCAGGCGCGGGTCCGGGAAGCCCGGGGAATTGAATTGGAAACGGAAGTGGAGATCATCGGCGAGGACCTCTGACGCGGCGGGTGCGTGGATGGAGTCTCTGTGAATGGCATGAGAGAGAAACTTAAAATTGTGGTGATGCTGGGCGGGCCCGGCGCCGAGCGCGCGGTCTCGCTGCGCTCCGGCGCGGGTGTGGCCCGCTCGCTCCGCTCGCTCGGTCACACCGTTATTGAGCTGGATCCACAAACGCCGGAGTGGGTGTTGCCGCCGGAAACGGATGCGGTCTTTCTCGCGCTGCACGGAACCTATGGCGAGGACGGCACGGTGCAGTTGCAGCTGGAAAAACTGGGGGTTCCCTACACCGGCTGCGATCCGGAGTCGAGCCGCATCGCCTTCGACAAGATATTGACCAAGCAGCGGTGCCTGTCGGCGGGGGTGCCGACGGCGAAGTATCTGGTGGTTGAATCCGTCAAGACCCCCTGGCCCCTCGGCTGGCAGCCGCCGCTGGTGATCAAGCCGGCGCGACAGGGGTCGAGCGTGGGGTTGCAATTTGTGGAGCGCGTCGCCGAGTGGCCCGATGCCCTGCGCGAATCGTTCCGCCACGGCTCCCCCTTGCTGGTCGAGGAGCGAATTGTCGGGCGCGAGGCGACCGTGGGCATCCTTGACGGTCATCCCCTCCCGGTCGTCGAGGTGCGGCCCAAGTCCGGCCGGTATGATGAGCGCAGCAAATACACGGCGGGAGAGACGGATTATTTTTGTCCGGCGGATTTTGACGCCGAGACGACCCGGCGAATCCAGGAAGCGGCGCTCGGCGCCTTCCGGTCGGTCGGCGGCCGGGATTATGCGCGTGTGGATGTGATGGTGCGCCCCGGGGGGGAGCCTCTGGTTCTGGAAGTGAACACGCTGCCGGGCATGACGGAGACGAGCTTGCTGCCCAAGGCGGCGGCGGCGGCGGGCCTGGACTATGCGGGCTTGTGCCAGAGCATGGTGGAATTGGCCCTGAAGCGGCGGGGAAGTTTCAAGGCGAACCCTGAAAACAGGATTTGACCCATGTGGTTTAAACGTGAACAAAAAAACCGGCGACTGAGGCGCGGACATGTCCTTAATGTGAAGCTGCGCTCCGACCGGGTGAACGCGGCGCGCACCCGGCTGGTGTCCGTGGCGCTCGGAGTGACCTGCGGCACGGCGTTCGGCCTGTATCTGCTCTGGCGCACGGGTGAATGGGCGCTGGACAAGTTCGTCTACGAGAATTCCACCTTCGCCATCCAGAACATCGAGGTGCAAACCGACGGCGTGATTGCGCCGGAGCAATTGCGGCGCTGGACCCGTGTGCGGCCGGGAGCAAATCTGATCGCGCTGGATCTGGCCTCGGTGAAACGTAATCTGGAACTGGTCTCGACCATCGAAGCGGTGTCGGTCGAGCGTGTCCTGCCTCACACATTGAAGGTGCGCGTGACCGAACGGGACCCGGTAGCGCAGGTGAATATGCCCACCCCGGGCTCTGCGGGAGGCATCACTGTCTCCACGTTCCAATTGGACGTTGCTGGCTTTGTCATGCAGCCGCTGGACCCGCGACTGTGCGTGGTTCGGTCCGCGCCCCTGGCAGGGGAACTGCCGGTGATCACGGGGCTGAGCGGCACTTCTTTGCCGCCGGGACGTCGCGTCGAGTCGCCCCAGGTGCTGGCGGCCCTAGCTTTGATCGGGGCCTTTGCCCATTCGCCCATGGCGGGGCTGGTGGATTTGAGGCGCCTGGACGTTTCCCACCCGGGCGTGATCGTGGCGACCACGGGACAGGGCAGCGAAATCACCTTCGCCCTGGATCAATTAGAGCGGCAGCTGGCGCGCTGGCGGAATATTCATGATCTGGGTCAGACCTTGAGCAAAACGATCGCCTCCGCGGATCTGGCCGTCGCCAACAACGTCCCCGTCCGCTGGCAGGCAATGCCAGAAGCGCCCGGCGCGGCGCCCAAAACTTCCAAACCCAGCAAACCCCGGAAAAGAAATGTTTGACGAATCCTCCATCATTGTCGGCCTGGAAATCGGCACCTCCAAAATCTGTGCCGTGGTCGGTGAACAGGGCGCGGACGGCGCGCTCAATATCGTCGGCCTCGGACAGGCGCGCTCGCGCGGCGTCCGCAAGGGCGAGATTGCCGACGCCGCCCTGGTTGAGGAGGACGTGCGCAACGCCATCGTGGAGGCCGAAAAGATGGCCGACGTCGAGATCCGCAGCGTCTATCTGGGTGTGTCCGGCGCCCACATCCGCGGCTTCAATAACCGTGGCGTTCATCCGGTGGTTTCCGCCGACCGGGAGATTTCCCGCGACGACGTCGGCGACGTCGTTAAGAATGCCAAGGCCATCAACCTTCCGGCGGAAAACACGATCATTCACGCGGTGCGCCAGCATTTTCTGGTGGACGGCCACGGCGGCATCACCGATCCCGTCGGGATGCTGGGCGCGCGGATTGAGGTGGACATGCATGTCGTGCACGGCAACACCAACCGGCTCCAGAATGCCATCCGGCTGGTGAAGGGGCTTCAGCTGAAGGTGGAGGAGATTGTTTCCAGCGGCCTGGCCTCCTCGCTTGCCCTGCTCACCAGCGATCAGAAGGAACTCGGCGCCCTGGTCATCGACATCGGTGCCGGCACCACGGATTACGTCGTCTATGCCGACGGCGTCATCAAGCACACGGGAGTGCTGGCGGTGGGGGGCGACCATGTGTCCAACGACCTGGGGCACGGGCTGAAGGTGCCGCTGAGCCGCGCGGAAAAATTAAAGCTCGAACACGGCTCGGCGCTCGTGGACGAAGCCATGACCGGCCGGACCCTCACTCTCACCAATGAGCATGGCCTTCCCCTCAAGACGGTCAACGTCGAGCATTTGCAACGCATCATGTCCCTGCGGCTGGAGGAGTTGTTTCAGATCATTGCCGCCGATCTGGAGTCCGCCGGACTGGTGGATTATCTGCGCGCGGGGGTCTTCCTCTGCGGCGGCGGCGCCCGCGTGCCGCAGGTGGCAGCGCTGGCTGAGCGCATCCTACAGATGCCGGTCTCAATCGGCCAGACCAACTCCATCAGCGGCCTGAAGTCCGCGCTCGACCAGCCGGAGTTTGTCACCGCCATCGGCCTGGCTAAATTCGGCTCGCTCAAGTCCCGTCGCGCTGACGGCAAAACCTCCCTTGTCCAAGGCATCAAAAGCACCCTTCACGGTTTATTACGCCGCTGACCCACTAACCCGCCATGAACACCTCTCCTGAAATCCCGGCCGCCCAACCCGAATCCAGCCCCGCCCGCATCCTCAAAATCATTGGGGTCGGCGACGCCGGCGTCAGCCTGATCGATACTCTGGACTCCGCGGAATTCGCCGGCGCCAGTCGGGTGGCCATCAACACGGACGGCCTGTCGCTGGCGTCGTCGTCGGCCGGGGTGAAGATCCATCTTGAAACGAAATTGATGCGCGGGATGGGCACCGGCGGGGATGCTGAACGCGGCCAGAGCCTGGCGGAGGAGCAGTTCTCGACTCTCAAGACGGCTTGCAGCGGCGCCGATGTGGTTCTGATCATTGCCGGTCTGGGGGGCGGGGCGGGCAGCGGCATCAGTCCCGTGCTGGCGCGGGCCGCCCGGGAAACCGGCGCGCTGGTGCTGGCGTTTGTCACCTTGCCGTTCCTGTGCGAAGGCAACCGCCGCTCCAAGCAGGCTCAGCTGAGTCTCGAGCAGATCAAAGCCGTGGCCGACGGGGTGATCTGCCTGCCGAGCCAGAAGGCGTTCAAGCTGATTGACGAGAATACCAGTCTGCTCGACATGTTCCGGCAGACGGGCGGGCTGCTGGTAGAGGGTCTGCGCGGCGTCTGGCAGTTGCTCACGCGTCCTGGTCTGATCCAGATCCACTTTGACGACCTGTGCGCGCTGGTCCGGAACCGCCATTCCGAAAGTTCCTTCGCGTTCGTCGAGGCCAGCGGCGCGGGCCGTTCGCGCGAGATCGTGGAGAAGTTGATCACGCATCCGCTGCTGGATGAAGGCCGGGCGCTGACGGATTCCGATGCCGTGCTGGTGAGTTTGGTGGGCGGCACGGATTTGACGATGGCCGAGGTGAACCGTGTGATGGAGCATATAAGCCGGCACTGCGAGCATGCCCAGATCATCATGGGGGCGGCGGTGGATGCCGCATTGAAAAACCGGCTGTCGGTGACCGTGATTGCCGCGAAACATGTGGCCGCCCCGGAATTGCCCGCCGCTCCGGCGGGCGACCTGGTGGGCCCAGTGGGTTCGCGCGGCGGGATGGGATCGGCGGGGGGGCGCGCCACCTCTCCAGCTCCCAGTTTCAGCCTGGAACACCGCGAGCAGGCATTAACCACCAGTGCGGCCCGGTCCCGCAAGGCCGCGCCCAAGATGCGACAGGAGCAGCTGCCGCTGGCCATCGTTTCCCGGGGCCGTTTTGATAAGAGCGAGCCCACCGTTCACAAGGGGGAAGACCTCGACATTCCGACATTTGTGAGGCGCGGCGTGGCCATGAATTGACCCTCAACAGGTCCCCCTCATTTCTGGAGGGAGCCGGTGAGGCAATGCGGCCAGAATCTACTTCGGTGGTTCTGAAAAAATGAGAGCCGGCTCACGCCGCCTCGCGCATTTTCGATAAGCGCCTAAATATCCTTGCGCGGGAACAGCGGCGCAGGTGCGCCGATTGTTCGGCCCGGCTGCAAGCCGCCCCATGTGACGGCATCCCATTGATCGGGTGCCCCCTCCAGGCCGAGCTGTGCGTAAATCTTCCCCGCGGTTCCCGGCAGAAACGGCCAGAGCAGCACCGCGAGCACGCGGCAGGTTTCGGCCAGGTTGTAGAGCACCGCCTCCAGCCGCTGCGCCTGCGCCGGGTCCTTGGCAAGCTTGAACGGCGCGGTCTGGTCCACGTATTGATTGGCGCGGTTGACCAGACTCCAGATGCTTTGCAGCGCGGCTTGAAGACGGCTCTGCTGGAGCAGCGCGCGCGTTTCCTCCGCCGCCCGGGCCGCGTCCGCCTCCAGCTCGTTTGACCGCGCCGGCACCACGCCGTTGCGATAGCGCTGGAGCATGGAAAGAGAGCGGTTGACGAGGTTGCCCAGGCCGTTGGCCAGCTCCGCCTGATAGCGCGCCTGGAAGCCGGCATCCGTCCAGTTGCCGTCCGGTCCGATGTCCAGCTCGCGCAGGACATAGAAGCGGAACGCGTCCAGGCCCCATTCCTCAATGACCGCCATCGGGTCCACCACGTTGCCGGTGCTCTTGCTGATTTTAGCCCCGTCCTTCTGCCACCAGCCGTGGACCAGTATCTGTTTCGGCAGCGGCAGGCCCATCGCCTTGAGCATGATCGGCCAATAGACCCCGTGAAACTTCAGGATGTCCTTGCCGATGACATGGATGTCGGCGGGCCATAATTCCAGAGGTGGGTTTTGGGTTTTGAGATTTAAATCGCCGAATGCCGCGGCGATAGCCGGATCACCGTGAGCCGCGGCGATGCTCACGTAGTTCACCAGCGCATCGAACCAGACGTAGGTGACGAAGTCCGGGTCGAAGGGCAAGGGAATACCCCAGTTCAAGCGGGAGGCGGGACGCGAGATGCAGAGGTCTTCCAGCGTGTTGTTCTTTAGGAAGCCAAGCACCTCGTTGCGGCGGTAGCTGGGCGTGATGAAATCCGGGTTGCCCTCAATGGTGTCGATCAGCCACTGCTGGTGCGCGCCCAGCTTGAAGTAGTAGTTGTCCTCCTTCAGTTCGACCACCTGGCCGTAGCTGGGATCGAAGGTGCCGTCCGGGCGCCGGTCTTTTTCCGTGAGAAACGTCTCTTCTTTCGCGGAATAAAAGCCGGTGTAGCCGGCCTTGTAAAAATGGCCGGCGTCGTTCAGTCGGGAAAGAACCGCCTGCACGCAGGCCCGGTGGCGCGGCTGGGTGGTGCGGACGAAATCGTCATGGGTCAGCTCCAGCTTTTTGGCGAACGCCTGCCAGTCCGCCGCGAGGCCGTCGCAGTAGGTCTGCGGATCCTTCTGGTCGGCCTGCGCCGCCTGCTGGACCTTCTGGCCATGCTCGTCCAGGCCGGTCAGGAAAAAAACCTCCTGGCCCAGGCTGCGCCGGGCACGGGTGAGAACGTCGGCGATGATCTTCTCGTAGGCGTGCCCGAGGTGGGGCTGACCGTTGACGTAATCAATCGCCGTGGTGATGTAAAACCGTTTGCTCATTTAGGAGGACAGAATGACGGACAATGGGGGTTTAGGCAATCTCACTTGCAGCAGAAACGGGCTGTGGTACGATGCCCGTCGGCTGTCGCGGAAAACCAGCCCTGAAAAAACACCGCATGAACCACCCACTTTCCAGCTTCGCCGGGCGTCTGCGCGCGGAAATCGCCCGCCCGCCCGCCGCTCCCAGCCTGCCGCCATTCCCCGAGCTGGCTCTGGAATTATTCGCGCTCCAGTTCCAGCACAACGCCGCCTACCGACGGATCTGCGAGGCCCGCGGGGTGACGCCGTCCGGAGTCTTCCACTGGACGCAGATCCCCGCCGTGCCGGCGGCCGCGTTCAAGGAGCTGGAGCTCACCAGCCTGGCGCCTGAGGAGCGCACCGCCGTTTTTCATTCCAGCGGCACGACCGGGCAAACCCCGGGGCGCCATTTTCACGGCGCCGAGTCGCTGGCGCTTTATGAGGCGTCCCTTTGGAGCGGTTTTGAATCGAATGTGACAGAGGATTCGGGCGCCGGGCTGGGGGCTTCCCGCCTGCTGATATTGTCGCCGCCCCCCGCGCAGGTGCCTCATTCCTCATTGGTCCATATGTTTGAGACCGTGCGACGGAAACGGGGCGGGGCAAGCCTCCCTGCGCGCCCGCCTGAATATTTCGGCAACACGACGGCGGCCGGGGTTTGGACCCTGGATTTTGAGGCCATTGTCGAGGCGCTTTCGGAGAAGCCGGATGGGGCGTCGTCCCCGCCTTGGCTCCTGCTGGGAACCGCTTTTTCATTCGTGCACCTGGTGGATCATCTGGCGGAAAAAAATCGGCAGTTCGTTTTGCCGGCCGGTTCGCGCGTGATGGAGACCGGCGGCTACAAGAACCGTTCTCGCACGATGCCCAAATCTCAATTGCATGCCCTGCTCACGGACTGGCTGGGTGTCCCGCCCGAGAACATCCTCTGCGAATACGGCATGAGCGAGTTGAGTTCGCAAGCCTACGACACGCCTGGAGCGCATTCGGCGCGGCTGTTTCATTTTCCGCCGTGGGCCCGGGTTCAAATTGTCTCCCCGGAAACCGGCCGTGAAGTCGGCGTGGGCGAAACCGGTCTGGTCCGGGTGGTTGATCTGGCCAATGTTTTTTCCGTGGCCGCCGTCCAGACGGAGGACCTGGCCCTCCGCCATCCCGACGGATTTTCGCTGATGGGCCGGGCGCCGCTCGCCGAGCCGCGCGGCTGTTCGCTTCTGACAATTTGAAATCCTGAATTCCATGAATCTGCCCAACTATTTTCTCGCCGATCTGCCGCCGGAAGCGGTGCTCTCGCCCGCCATGATCGCGGAGGCCTGCCAGGCGCTAAAGCGCAACCGGGAGCAGTATCTCGCGTCCCGATCGACCGAAAGCCTGGTCAAAACCCTGAGCCGGGTGGCGGATGAATGGCTGCTGGAGGAGAACCCGTTCCGCCAGATGGCCCTGCGGCTGGGGCCGGAGCAGACGGGCTTCTCCCGCGAAACGCTCGCGCGCGGCTTGGATCAGTTTTTTGGCCAGCTCACCCGCGACCATTTCCACGCCCTGCTGGTTCAGGAGCTAGGCGACGTGAAACGGCTGGACGCCCTGTGCGCAACGCCGGAGGAGCAGCGCCACCGCCGCGGCTCGATTGCCAATGCGCCGGAATTCCAGGTGCATATTGCGGCGGGGACTCTTCCCAATCCGGTCTGGACGAGCATGGTGTTCGGTCTGCTCACGCGCTCGGCGCAGTTCGTGAAGTGCGCCAGCGGCGCCTCTCTGTTGCCGCGCCTGTTCGCCCATTCCCTCTATGAGGCGGACCCAAAGCTGGGCGCCTGTCTGGAAGTGGCTGAATGGCGCGGGGGCGCTGCGGCTCTGGAAGACGCCCTGTACGCCGAGGCGGATTGCGTGACCGCCACGGGCAGCGACGAGACGCTCGCCGCTGTCCGCGCGCCGTTGCCGGTCCGGACCCGTTTTCTCGGCTATGGCCATCGCGTGAGCTTTGGCTTTATCGCCGGAGAAGATCTCTACGGTGCGAGCGCTAAAAAAATTATCGCGCGGGCGGCGGACGATGTGGTGGCGTGGAACCAGCTCGGCTGCCTGTCGCCCCATGTCCTTTATGTCCAGCAGGGCGGCGCGGTTTCGCCGGAACAATTTGCGGCGCAGCTCGCCGAGGAATTGGGGCGGCGGGAACAGTCCGAGCCGCGCGGCCCGCTGCCGGCGGAGACTGCGGCAGCCATTGCGCTGCGGCGCGGCATCTACGAGGTGCGCGCCGCGCATTCGCCGGAGACCACCCAGCACTGGTGCAGTCCGGGTTCAACCGCGTGGACGGTAGTTTACGAGATGGATACCCGGTTCCAGATGTCGTGTCTGAACCGGTTCATCTATGTCAAGGCGGTGGCGGATCTGACGGCGGCGCTGCAGGGGGCGGATCCGATCCGCGGGAAGGTATCCACCGTAGGAATCGCCGTGCCGGAGGATCGGGCGGCGGAAATTGCCACGCAGCTGGCGCGCTGGGGCGCGACCCGGATCTGCCCGCTGGGCCAGATGCAGCGCCCGCCTCTGACCTGGCGGCATGATGGAAGGCCGGCGCTCGGGGATTTGGTGACCTGGACCGATTGGGAACAATTATGAAAATGGAATTGAGAAAGACGTTTCAGTTTGAGGCGGCGCATCTGCTGCCGCACCTGCCGAAAAAGCACAAGTGCCGCCGGCTGCACGGCCACAGCTTCAGCGTGGAAATTGTCGTGGCGGGCGAGTGCGACCCTCGGCTGGGATGGCTGATGGACTACGCGGAGATCTCCGCGGCCTTCAAGCCGCTCTGGGAAAAGCTCGACCACTATTACCTGAACGAGGTGCCGGGACTTGAGAATCCCACCAGCGAGGTAATCGCCCTGTGGATCTGGAAAAAATTGAGGCCGAAACTGCCGCTGCTCACGGAAGTCGTCGTGGCCGAGACCTGCACGGCCCGGGCGGTGTACCGCGGCGAATGAGGTTTGCGTCGGAAGCGGGCAAGACTCTTTTATAAAAGTCAGAGCCCCAGAGATCGTCTCCTGACAAGGGATGGCGTTGGGTATTTACGCCGTCGCTTTTGCGTGGCGCTCGGAGACGAAGTCCCAGTTCACGACGTTCCACCAGGCGGCGATGTAATTCGCGCGCTGGTTTTGGTATTTGAGGTAGTAGGCGTGTTCCCAGACATCCACGCCGAGCAGCGGCGTCCGGCCCGCGCTCAAGGGGGTGTCTTGATTGGCGGTGGGCTCAATCTTCAGCTGCTGGCCATCGAGGACAAGCCAGGCCCAGCCGCTGCCGAATTGGCCGAGTGCTGCCTGGGTTAGGCCAGCCTTGAAGGCACTGAAACTTCCGAAGCTCCGGTTGATTGCCCCGGACAGTTCGCCGGTGGGTTCGCCGCCACCGTCTTTCTTCATCATCTGCCAGAAGAGTGAGTGATTGTAATGTCCCCCGCCGTTGTTCCGGATGGCGCTGTTTTTGGAGAGAAATTCCGCGTCTTTCAGCCAGTGTTCCAGGGTGGCAACCGTGGGAGCCGCTCCGCTCCAATCCATTTGTCCAAAAGCTTTGTTCAGGTTTGCGACGTAGGCGGCATGGTGCCGGGCATGATGAATTTCCAGGGTGCGCGCGTCCAAGTGCGGCTCCAGCGCGTCCCCGGCATAGGGCAGCGGCGGCAGGGCGAAAGGGGCGGGCGACGTTGCCAGCGCGTCTGGCAGCGTCGCGAGTGCGGCACCGGCCAGAGCAGCGGTTTTAAGGGCGTGGCGTCGGGTCATCATAATTTTCTGAGTGGGCGGGGACTCAAACCCTTCGCGAGGCGGTCAGGCTTTGGCGCGGGTCATTTCCGCGTGAGCACGGACCACGCCTTTGAGCAGCGCGCTCCAGTCCGCCTCGGTGGTTTCCCAGCCGGCGCTGAAACGCACGGCGCGCACGGCCTGTGCCGCCTTGAGGCCCATCGCCGATAGGACGTGCGAGGGCTCTTCTTTGCCGGTCGTGCAGGCCGAGCCGGTGCTGACGGCGAAGCCCGCCTGATCGAGGCGCACGACCCATTGATGGCGGCGGTCGCCCTCGGGCATGAGCGCGGACACGGTGTTCCAGAGGCGCGGGGTATTTGCGCCGAGTACGACGGTGCCGGCCAGGGCGCGGAGGAGTTCGCGTTCGAAATTGTCGCGCCACACGCCGCGGAGCAGGTGCTGGTTATTGGCTATCTGTTTTTCGCGCACCTCCAGGGCGGCCATCATCGCGGCAATGGTTGCCACGTTCTCCGTGCCCGCCCGCCGGCCGCCTTCCTGTTTGCCGCCGTGGAGCAGGGGGGTGATGGGCTTGCGATGCGGGATTTTCAGGAAGCCCACCCCGCGCGGCCCGCCGAATTTATGGGCCGCGCCGCTGACGTAATCGCAGTCGCCCAGCCCTTTGAGCGGCATCTTACCGATGAATTGCACGGCGTCGGTGAAGAACGGGACCTCATAGGCCTGGCAGATGGCCAGGATTTCGCGCCACGGCTGGAGAACGCCGGTCTCGTTGTTCGCGGCCATCACGGACACGAGGCCGGGCCGCGTGTCGGCCATCTCCGCTGTCATCCAGTCCACATCCACCACGCCGTCGCGCGTGACGGGAATCACTTTCGCCCGTTTGCCAAAATAATGTTTGGCGGAATCGTGAACGCAGGGGTGTTCGATGGCGGAGATCCAGATCTCGCCCTGCGCACCCAGGGTCCTGGCGAAATGGTGTGTGACCATGTTGTTCGCCTCCGTGGCGGTGCTGGTCCAGATGAGGTCCATGGGATGGCATCCGAGGGAAGCCGCGAGCTTCTCGCGCGCGTCAGCCATAACGAGGGCGGCGCGCGTGCCGGCCTGGTGCAGGGAGGACGGGTTGCCGCCGGTCTTCTCAGTCACCGTGAGCCAGGCTTCGCGAGCCTCGCGCATCACCGGCGCAGTGGCGTTGTAATCGAAGTAAATCATCGGTTCGTAAGGATACTTTGAGCCGCGGCGCTGGCGAGTTTTTTGTGGGCGGAGGTGAACGCCAGTTTTTGAATCTGCGCCGGCGTTTTCCAGTCGCCCCCGGGATTGCCCGCGTTTTTTGGGAGCCGGACGAGGAATGCCTCCAAGGTAATGCGGTAACGCGTTATGGAATGCTTTACGGTGCACAGCGGCTGGAGCGATTCAGGATTCCCCTCCGCCGGCGACAGTCCGCGGAGCTCCGCGTAGACCGCCAGGGGATCGCTGCCCCGGGCTCCAACTTCGGCATTTGGGAATTCCCAAAGCTGTGCGTTCACGCCGGCGTCGGGCCGTTGCCGGATCAGAAAGCGTCCTTTTCTCTCAATCACAAACGCCAGGAACCGGCGCGCCGTTGCCGTCGGGCGCTTGCCAAGATAGGGCAGCGATTCCGTGCGGTCTTCCTTGAAAGCGACGCAGTGTCGTTTCAGAGGGCATCGCTGGCATTGCGGGCTGCGCGGCTTACAGATCAGAGCCCCGAGCTCCATCAGGGATTGGTTAAATGCAGAACAGGAATAGTCTCCATGCTCCGTTGCGCCGGCGTAAGACACCAGATCGGCGGCCAAAGCCCATAGCTGTGCGTTGATAGATTTTTCCTTCGGGTTTCCAGCGATGCCAAATACCCGGGCCAGAACGCGGATGACATTGCCGTCCAGAATCGGGGTCGGCTGGTTGAAGGCGATGCTGCAGATCGCCCCGGCGGTGTAGCGGCCGATGCCGGGCAGCGCGAGGACCTCGTCGAACTGTTCGGGGAATCGCCCGTCATGCCGCTCCGCGATGAGCTGGGCGGATTTCTGCAGATTGCGGACGCGGCTATAATAGCCGAGGCCTTCCCAGAGCTTGTGAATTTTGGCCGAGGGCGCGCGCGCGGCGGCTTCGATCGTGGGGAGTTCGCGGAGCCAGCGGTTCCAGAAGGGAATCACCGTTTTCACCTGGGTCTGCTGCAGCATGATTTCGGATACCCAGATCGGGTAAGGATCGCGCGTGCGGCGCCAGGGCAGGTCGCGGGCGTTTGCGGCGAACCACGCCAACAGCGGCGCGACGGTTTTCTGCGTTTTGGACGGCGGCGGAGTGCGGGATTTTAAAGCAGGAATCATGACGGCGCCCCCCCATCATTGATGTAAATCCTCTTGGAGTCGAGCCTGTGCCTGAGTCGCTCGCGCTGCCCTGGATCGGCGTCACCCCAAATTCTTTATGTTCTTTGCATTCGGTTGCGGTTAATTTTTCGGCCGTGAAGCCCCTGACCCTCCATACCTGCAAGCTCACCGACGATCAGGCATCGGCGCTGCGAACGGCTTTGGAGGCGCGTCACTGGCGGCCGCGCACGGTGCCCTTTGCACGGTTCGCGTTCGAGTCGGATCAGGCCAACCTCGTTTTTTATGAGAGCGGCAAGCTGGTGGTGCAGGGGAAGGGGACGGCGGAATTTGTGGAGTTTCTGCTGGAGCCGGAGATTCTCCAGGAGGTCCGGCTCGGCTACGAAACCGTGCTGAATCCCGACCTGCTCCTGCCCCGGATCGGGGTGGATGAAAGCGGCAAGGGCGATTTCTTCGGGCCGCTTTCCATCGCCGGGGTCTATGTGAACGAAGCCGTCATCCGGTCCTGGGCGGACATCGGCATCCGCGATTCCAAAAACATTTCCAGCGACCGGAAAATATCCGAGTTGGCGGAGAAGATCCGCGCCACCCCGGGATGTGTGACCGATTGCGTGGTGGTCGGCAATGAGGCCTACAACCGGCTGTACGCGAAGATGCGCAGCGTCAACACGCTGCTCGCGTGGGGGCACGCGCGGGTGATTGAGAATCTGCTGGGCAAGCGTTACCAGATGCAGCCGCCGCCGGTGAAGGCCATCAGCGACCAGTTTGCCGCGAGCAAGAGCGTGATTGAGAAGGCGCTGATGGCTCAGGGCCGGGAGCTGCAGCTCGTGCAGCGGCACAAGGCCGAGGAGGACATTGCCGTGGCGGCGGCCTCCATTCTGGCGCGCGACGGCTTTGTGAAGGCGTTGGCGAAGCTGGAGCAGGATTTTGGGGTGAAGCTTCCGAAGGGCGCCTCGGCGGCGGTGGATGCGGCCGCAAAGCAATTTGTGGAAAGCCGCGGCGCGGTGGAGTTGGGGAAAGTTTCCAAACTACATTTCCGCACCGCGCTGCGGGCGCAGGGCCTGCCGGAACCGCCCAAGACCGAGTGGCGGAAGCGGTGATTCCGTCGGACCCTCTTCCAGTCTTCAGGGTCATCCTCGCTGACTTGGCTTTAACGGTTCACATCCACCACGATGCGTCCCCGCACGTTGCCAGCGAGGAGTTCGCGGGCAAGACCTGGGACCTCTCTCAGGGGGATGACGCGGGACATTTTTTCTAGTTGGGCCTGAGTGAGGTCGGTGGCGAGGCGGGCCCATGCCCGATCGCGCAATGGGCGGGGGCACATCACCGAATGGATGCCCAGCAGGTTCACCCCGCGCAGAATGAACGGCAGCACGGTCGTGGGCAGGTGGGCGCCGCCGGCCAGGCCGCAGGCGGCGACGCTGCCGAACGCGCGCGTCTGACGCAGCAGGCTGGCCAGCGTTTCACCGCCCACGGTATCAATGCCGCCCGCCCACCGCTCCGGATCGAGTGTCTTGCCGGAGGGCGTCGCTAGGATCTCGCGCGGGATGAGCTCGGCCGCCCCCAGGTCCCGCAGAAAATCGCCCTCGGTTGCAATCCGGCCGGTGGAGGCGACGACGTGATGTCCCCTCCGGGCGAGCAGCGCCACCGCCATGGAACCCACCCCGCCCGCCGCTCCGGAGACGACCACCGCATTGGGGCTGCCCGGTTTGAGCCCGTGATCCTCGAGTGCCAGCACGCAGCACATCGCGGTCAGTCCCGCCGTGCCGATGGTCATCGCCTGCCGGGCGTTCAGGGTGGGCGGCAGCGGCATAAGCCAGTCGCCGTGCACGCGGGCGAAGCCGGCATAACCCCCGGAGACGCGTTCGCCGATGCCCCAGCCGGTCACCACCACGGCATCGCCGGCGCGAAAGCGGATGTCGGACGCGGGATCTTCCACGCTTCCCGCCAGGTCAATACCCGGGATGATGGGCAGCTGGCGCAGGATTTTACCCTGTCCGGTCACCGCGAGCCCATCTTTGTAGTTCAGGCTGGAATGGGTGATGCGCACCAGTACCTCGCCGCCGGGCGCGGGCAGTATTCCGGGGTCGGTGAACTCGCGAATGACCGGCGTCGCGGCGCTGCCTTCCGGGGAAGGCTCGATGACGAGTGCGGAAAAGGGGGTCATGAAATAAAGGAATCTGTGGCGTCGGAATCGACGGGGGTGAGGCTGCGTCATAGGGGGTTCAAATGCAAATCCGAACTGGGGGACGTTTCCGCGGGCGGGGGGCGGGAAATCAGGGGTGTTTCTGCTTTTGCCGGCTGGATTTTCCCTTCATACTGCGGGGATGGAACTGGCGATCACGGCCCTTCTGATTTTTGCGGGCGCGAGTTTCTTTTTTGCGCTGGCGGAAACGGCGCTGTTTTCTCTTGGCCAATGGCAGGTGCGGCAGCTGGCGGAACGGCATCCGCGGGCGGGCCGGATTGTGGCGGGGCTGCTGGAGCGTCCTCAGGACCTGCTGGCGACGCTGGCGCTGGGCAATACGTTTGCCAATGCGGCGATGCTGGCGTTGGCGCTGCGGATGGTGTTCAACGCGCGGTGGACGCTGGCGCTGACGATGCTCGCGCTGCTGGTGCTCGTGCTGATCGTGTGCGAGGTGATCCCCAAAACCCTCGCGGTGCGGCGGCCGGAGCGCTGGGCCTTGCGGGTCGGCTGGTTGCTGTTGGTCTTTCAGACGGCCAGCACGCCGTTGTACCGGACGGCCCAGTGGCTGAACCGGGTCTTCCTCAAAAAAGCCGCCGCGCCCGTCTCCCCGTCTGCCCCGTCGCTCCCGGATGCGGAATATCAGGAGCTGCTGGATATGGCGTTCCGTCAGGGCACGCTGGCGGAATCGGAAAAGGAAATCATCCTGCAAATCATCCGCCTCGACCAGCGGACGGCGCGGGACGTGATGCGGCCGCGCGCGGGCATGGCGTGTCTCAGCGACGATCTGCCGGTGGCCGAGATGATTACGGCCGCCCGAAAGCTGAAGCATCGCCGTCTGCCGCTCTACGACGAGACGCCGGACACGATTGTGGGCATTTTGAACACGCAGGCGCTGCTGCACAATCCCGAGGTGGATCTCTCGGAGGTGGTGGAATTCCCCTCCTTCGTGCCGGAGACGATGAATCTGCTGCAGCTCTTTCAAAGCCTGCAGAAGCAGCATCGCGGGCTGGCAGTGGTGCTGGATGAGTTCGGGGGCGTGGCGGGGGTGGTGACGATGGAGGACATCCTGGGCGAGCTGGTGGGGACCATCCGCGTGGCGGCGCCGCTGGAGGGGTTTGTCATGGAGACGGTTTCCCCGGGCTGCTGGCGGGTGAATGGCACGATGCGGCTGGATGATTTCCGGCGGGAATTTCCCGGGCTGGCGGAGGTGGCGGAGGTGGAGACCATGGGCGGGCTCCTCACCCATCTGCTCGGCGTGGTGCCGGAAGCCGGGGCGACGGCAATCTTTCAGGATTTGAAACTGACGGCGCAAAACGTGGAGGACCGGCGCGTGCGGGAACTGCTGGTGCAGCGTTTGAAATGAAGACGAATCCACATCAGCCCTGTGTCATACCCGGGGTGAACCGCCCCAGTTCGTGGAGCGGTCGGCTCTGTTTTCATCGCGGAACATGAATTGGAATCTTTTAAATTGGTGTGGGTTGACCGTCTGCCTGCTGCTGTCCTTTCTGCTCTCGGGCATGGAGGCGGGCGTGTTCGCCTTGAACCGGCTGCGGGTGAGGCGCCTGGCCCGTGCCGGCAAGCCCTCCGCCCGGCTGCTCCACGGATTTTTGGAAAACCCGGAGCGGTTTTTGTGGACCATCCTCGTCGGCAACACCCTGGCGAACTTCCTGATTCTCGGCTGGACGCTGGCCAAATTGTCAGAATGGCTGCCGGGACAAGGCCGCTGGGTGGCCCTGATTTTTGCGGGCGTGGTTTTCCTGTTTTACACGTTTTTTGATCTGCTGCCAAAAATGCTGTTCCGCGCCCATCCCAATTCCCTCTGCCTTTCAGCGGCGGGAGTCTTCCGCCTTGTTCACTTTCTCCTGATGCCGCTGGTGACCGTGGTGGCGGACGTGTCCACGCTGATCTTGCGGTGGACGGGCGGGCAGGCCTCAACCGGGCGGCTGTTTGGCAATCGCGAGGAGATGCGCGCGGTGATGCGAGAATCGGAGCAGGCCTTCACCAGTGATGAGCGGGCGATGATCAACCGCGTGCTGGACCTCCAAAATTACACCGTCGGCCAGATTGCCACGCCGCTGGCGAAAACGGTGACGGTGGAGAAGGACCTGCCGGTCGGCGACGCCCTGCGGCTGGCTCAGGAGCACCGTTTTTCCAGGCTGCCCGTCTGGGAAACGCGCGATGGCCGCCGTCGCCTGGCCGGCTTGCTGGAGGTGGGGCCGCTGCTGTTCACTGAGGCGCTGGAGGGCCGGGCTCCCGTGTCCCAGCACATGACGCCGGCTTTGTTTGTGGAGGAGGATGTCCGGTTGGAGATCGCCCTGCGGCGGATGCAGCGCGCGGGCCAGCATCTCGCCATCGTGCTGGCGCGGGATGGGCACGAGGTCGGAGTCGTGACCTTGGAGGACATTTTGAAACTGCTCTTCGGCGAGGTGAAACTATGAACTGGACCGACGCACTGCATGACAGTCTAAAGCTGCTGGCCGTGGCGGTGCTGGTTTTGCTCAACGCTTTTTTTGTCGCGGCCGAGCTCGCGCTGGTGCGCATCCGGGATACCCAGCTGGAGGCGCTGGTGTTGAAGGGCAATCGGCGGGCGAAGATGGCGCGGCACATCATCACCCACATCGATGCCTACATTAGCACGACCCAGTTCGGCATCACCCTTGCCAGCATGGGGCTGGGCGTGGCGGTGGAGCCGGTGTTCCGGGATTTGCTGCAACCTTTTTTTGAACTGTTCCACATCACCGCCGAGCCGCACCAGCGCAGCATCGCCATCGGCGTTGGATTTTTCGTGAACTGTTATCTGCTGATTGTCGTCGGCGAGCTGGTGCCCAAAGCCATCGCCATCCGGCGCACCCTTTCCACGGCGCTGTGGACGGCCCCGCCCCTCAACTGGTTTTATCGGGGGTCCTTTCCGTTCATCTGGATCCTGCACCGGTCGTCGCAGTTCGTCCTCGCCCGACTGGGGTTCACCGGAGCGGAGTTGGGCGAGGAGCATTCCGACGAGGAATTGCGGCTGATGCTGGGCTCGGCGCGCGGTTCGCCGGGCCAGCGCGACCTGGTCCTCAACGCGCTGGATCTGCGTCACCGCACCGCCCGCGAAGTCATGCGTCCGCGCAATGAGATCGCGGTGTTCAACACCTCCGCGCCCCTGGCGGACTGTCTCGCGGTCGCCGAGCGGACGCGTTACTCCCGTTTCCCCCTCTGCACGGACGGCGATCTGGACCGCACCCTAGGCGTCGTCCACATCAAGGATCTCTATGCGGTGCGCGACCAGGCGCGGACGGCGGCGGAGCTGCTGCCGGTGGCCCGCAAGCTGATTTACATCCCTGAAACGGCCCGGCTGGAACGGCTGCTGCAATTGTTCCTGGAGCGCAAACTGCACATCGCCCTGGTCGTGGACGAATACGGCGGCACGACTGGCATTGTGACTCTGGAAAACGTGCTGGAGGCGCTGGTTGGACAGATTCAGGACGAGTTTGATTCGGAGAAAACCGAGTTGTTTCGCATCGGCGACAATGTCTGGGAAGCCACTGGCACGCTGCCGTTGCATGAGCTGGAAAAAATCATCGGCGGCGTGGCCGATGGCGAGGGGGTGGCCACCGTAAGCGGCTGGCTGACCCAGCGGCTGGGTGGATTTCCGAAGGGGGGCGACACCCTGACGGTGGGGGCGTGCCTATTGCGCGTGGAGGAAATGAACGGGCGCCGCGTGGCGCGACTGAAGATCACCACTTCGGGATCGGGCCCGGGGTAATCGGGGGCCGGGCGGATGCGTCCGGCTTCACCATTTGGCGCCGCGGAGGGCGAAGGTGGCAGTGAGGACGCAGAACACTCCGTCCCAGGCGGCCGCCTGCCAGCAGCCGTGAGCGGCTGCGGTCACGCCGAAAAGGAAAACCGCCCCCAGCCACACGGCCAGCGGATGGAAATCCGGCTCGCTGCGCTTGCTCAATTGTTTGTTGATCAAGGCCGGGGTCACAAAGGCCAGAATCAGCAGGGTCACAAGAAACCAGCCGGCGGAGTTGGAAATCGGCCCGACCTGCGGGTTCAGGGAAAATCCCCCGGGCGTCCAGATCCAATAATGTTTGAGGCGCGTCGCAAACGGTTCCAGCGCCATGTCGAAAATCAGGGTGAACAGAGCCGTCAATCCCATCAGCCAGAATCCGTAGGCGCGGATTTTGCGCCACGGCCGCAAAACCAGCCGGGCCACGCCGCGGGAGTTTAAAACGGCGACGATCCAGAGCAGGGGCAGGATCCAGGGCAGGCGTCCGAATAGTTTCCATCCGGCTTCCGGGCCGAACATCAGCGGCCCCAGGGGGATCCCGCTAAGGGCGCTGACCAGGTGTGCCCCGCTGCCAATGAGGGCGATGACGAAGGCGGCGAGCAGGACATTCTGCACCGGCAGCTGCCGGGAGAGCGCGGAGAGCGTGCTGAGGGTGGCCGCCAGCAGCAGGAGCGGCAGCAGCCATCCGGCCAACGGCAGGCGCATTCTATCCGCTGTGACCTCGTGGGCGAGTGCGAATAAAAAAATAGCGGCTGTCAGGACTGTGGAAACCCACCAGAAACGGTCCGGGGATTTTCCGGCGGGGGCGGGGGCGGCGGGCGGCGTGAGTGGGACGGGTTGGGCCATGTTTTTGGCGCAGGGTAGGGATTTTCCGGCGCTGGAAAAGCTTAATTTTATTGTCGGGAATTTCCCTTGTTTCAGCGGGGTAAACTTGTTTTCCTCAAAACGCACCATGACATTGGACGACGTAAAAAAACGGATCAAGGCGTGCGCCGAACAAATGGACGCCCGCTATGGGAAAACGGTTTTCGACGAGCTGGCGGTCGTTTCGCTGGCCCAGAACAAGGCGCGCGTGCTGGCATACGTCGGTCCGCGGAACGATGAATTCCTTAAAAATTTCGCCAACGACCTGGGCTCCCTGCGCGTGGAACTGCTCGGATCGGATTACGGCGTCGGCGATTTCGCCTTTGCGCGGCAGGCCGCCGGCACCCGGTTTGAGGCGTTCCTAGTCTTGGGCGCGGGGGTTTATCTGATCTGCAACAACACGAGGGAATCCATGGACACCATCGCCCGGAACCCGAACTGGCTGGCTGCCCAGGTGCCGTTTGCGGAGTTGGGAGACCATCTGCGGGAGGATCCATTGCAGGCCGCCATGGATTCAGGTTTTTCTCAGAAATCGTTCTAACCGACCCGTTTTTCAGCCTTTCAACCCCTTCCATAAAAACACCGCGTAGGCGGCTAGGAGCAGTCCGCCGGCGAAACGCGGCAGCCGGCCGAGCAGTGCGACGCAGAGGAAGTGCACCAGGGTGGCGCCGAGTAGGAGGAGCATGGCCACGTGGAAGAACGGGGTGAGGGGCAGGGTGTGGTACAGGGCGTAGATGCCGATGCAGAGCGGGATGGAAACATGCGAATCGCCCACCTGCGAGGCGTACACCGTTTCCGGCTGCCCGCGCCAGCTGTAATAAACCGCCAGCAAGGCATTGGGCAGCACCATCAGCCAGCCGCTCAGCCAGCCCATGTTTTTGGCGCTGATGAATCCGGTGTGGATGTGGGAAACCCAGTGCACCAGCCAGTCTGTGCTGAGATAGATTCCGCAGGCGCCCACGCCGAGCAGCGCCAGATCCAGCGGGAATTTCCAGCCCAGCGCCTGTCCCTGGCGGACATTGTGCTTGAGGACGTCAAACACGTGGAAACACTGCCAGAACAGAAACATCCCCACCAAAACCAACCCCTCGTCAAAGGTGATTTTACCGTCGCGCCCCAGTGCCCAGACCGCTCCGGTGAAAAACAAAACCGCCGTGAGCGTGAGCAGCAGCGAAAGGCGGTTGAGCTCGTGCGCTTTTCCGGGGGCTTTATTTTTATTCGGAGATTTTGGGGAGTCGCTGCTTTTGGATCCAGGCAGAATGCGGATGCCCCAGACGATGGCGGGCAGGCCCAGCAGCAGCGTCATATTAGTGACGTTGTTGACGAGCGCATTGGTCATGACCTCGGTCCCATTGCCGCCGTTGCGGCCGAGGAGAAAGGCGAAGATCAGATTGCCCAGGCCGGAGCAGTAGGGCATCACCAAGGTGCCGAGCACCGTGCCCTCGAAGCCGCGCCCGCTCATCGCCTCCAGCCGCCAGACCATCAGAATCGAGGCCGTGATGAACAGCGCCAGAAAGATCCAAGGCGCCGCAGCGCCGTAGGCTTCAATTTTATGAACAAGGATCAGCTGCACGCGGGAGCCTGGGGCGCGGGAAGAGGTGCGGTCAGGCCCGTTCGGATTGAACTGCCGGTTCCGGCTCCACCCACTTGTGGTGTTCCTTGATGAGGTCCACCAGGCGCTCAACTGCTTCGGACTCCGGGATATTGAATTTGATGGGGGTCCTGCCGACGTAGAGATTAATCTTGTTGGGCGCCCCGCCCACGTAGCCGAAGTCTGCGTCGGCCATTTCCCCCGGGCCATTCACAATGCAGCCCATGATGGCGATCTTCACACCCTTGAGATGCTCCGTCCGCGCCTTGATCCGCGCGGTCACGGTTTGCAAATTGAACAGCGTCCGTCCGCAGCTCGGACAGGCGACGTAATCGGTCTTAAAACTGCGGCAGCCGGCCGCCTGCAGGATATTGTAGGCCAGCCGGAGGCTCTGCCCGCCGCCGGACTCGCCGCGCACCAGGATCGCATCGCCAATTCCATCCGCCAGCAGCGAGCCGATGACCACTGAAGCGCGGAGCAGCGCGATCTTGGGCTCCAGCGGCACGGGTTCCAAGTGGAGGCAGTCTTTGAGAAGGATGGGATTGTTGCGGCCAAGCCGCTTCAATTTTGAGGCCAGCAGACGAAAGGCGGTGATGACCGGCAATCCCACGCCGTCCTTCACGGTGACCAGCTGGGTTTCGCAGGTGATCTCAAACTCCTGCGTCGGATCGATTTCAAAAAGGTTCAGGTCCTCATACACCGCCTCGGGCTTCACATCGTCTTTCGGGCGAATTTTTGGAGCCACGATGTCAAAGGTCGCCCGTGTGACCACGACGCGGATCAGCTGTTCGCCACCGCACTTCGCGGTCGAGCTGAGCTCGATCTCCGGCGTCGGGCGTTTCTCGTAGTGGAACGGGTCGAAAGGGAATCCAGTTTCGGGAAGCGACACCCGCGTCTGGGTCAGCAGAGGGATCTGCGCCAGAAGGTCGGTGCAGACTTCAATTTCGCGCGGGCTGTCTTCCGTGAGTGACACGCGGAGGGTATCGCCCAGGCCGTCGCAGAGCAGGGAACCGATGCCGATGGCGCTCTTGATGCGGCCGTCCTCGCCTTCGCCCGCCTCGGTGACGCCCAGGTGAAGCGGGTAAGCCCAGGATTGCGGCGGGGCGCCGGCGGCTGTCGCGCTTTTCAATTCCTGCTCGTCCAATTGCTCCAGGCGCGCGGCCAGCAGTCGATAGCACTCAATCATCACCTTCGGGTTGGATGATTTCATCGAGAACTTGAAGTTGTGAAAGTCGTGCCGGCGGCAGATGTGGGCGAATTCCAGCGCGCTTTCCACCATGCCGAGCGGCGAGTCGCCGAACCGGTTCATGATTCGGTCGCTCAGCGAGCCGTGGTTGGTGCCGATGCGCAGGCAGCGCTTCAATCTCTTCGCTTCGAGAACCAGGGGCGTGAATTTCTCCTCGATGCGGCGCAGCTCCGAGGCGTACTGCTCGTCGGTGTATTCCTTGGTGGCGAATTTCTTTGAGTCGGCGTAGTTGCCGGGATTCACCCGGACAACTTCGACCCATTTGATCGCTTCCATTGCGGCATCGGGCTTGAAGTGGATGTCGGCGACCAGGGGCACGTGGCAGCCCTGGCGGCGGAGTTCGGCGACGATGTGCTGCAGGTTTGCGGCGTCCTTGACGGTGGGCGCGGTGATGCGCACGAGTTGGCAGCCGACGGCGACGAGTTCCATCGTTTGCTTCACACTCAACGCAGTGTCCATGGTGTCGCAGGTGAGCATGGATTGCTTCACCACGGGGTGCGCTCCGCCCATGATGAAGCCGCCGCGGGCGGGGTCGCCGATGACGATTTCGCGGGACAGGCGTCGGTGATACACGAAGGGGGATGGGCAGTAGCGCATGGTGGTATTAATTGTGCGGGGCAAAAATAATGGCTTGCTCGCGGTTGTTCCGCGCGCTGCGGAGCCAGTCGCCGGTGTCGAAAAAGGCGATATAAATCATGAACCCGATGAGCAGCACGGCGAAGCCGGTCTGGAGGGAGTTCAGGATGCGGGCGCTGACCGGGCGCCGGCGGACGGCTTCAATGAGGGCCAGGGTGATATGTCCGCCATCGAGCACCGGCAGCGGCAGGAGGTTGAGCAGCGCGAGGTTCACGTTGAGGATGACGCTAAACCAGAGCACGCGGCGGTAGCCGTCCTCGCTTTGAAACAGGCTGTAATAAACGCGGCCGATCATGACCGCGCCCCCGAGCTGCTGCACGCCGATGTCGCCCTTGTGGGCAAACAGCGCCCCGATGGTCCCGGTGATCTGGGTGACGCTCTCGCGGATCTGCTCTAGCGGGCTGGGGTGAACCAGCGTGGAGTTGGTGTCCCCCTGCCAGCCCAGAATCCCCAGCAACGGGTTGCTGTTGGTGGGCTGCGCCGGTTTTACCGCGAGCAGGGTGCGGTCGAATTCTTTGGCATCCCGCCTCACCGTCAGCGTGACCGGCTGCGGCACCGTATTGCTCCAGGACTCCTCCAAGGTCAGCAGCGCCAGGGGGCTGAAGATTTTCTGGCCGTTCAAGGCGACGATTTCGTCGCCGTTGGTCAGGCCTGCCCGCGCGGCCGGGCTGTTGCTGGCGATGCCGTAGACGACCGCTCTCATCTCCGGCGAGACGAGGATCTGCCGCAGCGCCTTGCGTTCATACCATTGGGTTGTCCGGTGGTAGGGCACAGCCGTCGCGAGGGCGTCGCGGCCATCGCGGCGGTATTTGATGGCGATGTTGGTGCCGGTGCTGGTGATGACCCTCCAGGTGACGCTGTCCTGTGCGGGCGGTGAAAAATGGTGCACCGGCTGCCCGTCGATTTCCAGGAGGGTGTCTCCGGGGCGCAGGCCCGCCTTCCCAGCCGGTCCGGACGGGTCCACCCAGCCGACGGTGGTGGAGGTGTCCGCGCCATTGGTGGGTTTTCCGACGCCCCAGACGATGACGGCAAAAAACAGGGCAAGGGCAAAGCTGAACAGCGGCCCGGCAAACGCCACAATGATTTTATCGAGGGGCGACACATTAGGCAGCGGGGCTGTGGCGGCGTCTTCCGGCTTGCCCTCGATGGCTTCCATGGTGGCCATTTGCGGCAGGGCCACGTAGCCGCCGGCAGGAATCCAGCCGAGCGCGTATTCAACGCCATTGATTTTCTTTTTCCAGATCGGCTTGCCGAACCAGATGGCGAAGCGGTCCACCCTCAGGCCGCGCCATTTGGCCGCGAGAAAGTGGCCAAGTTCGTGGACGCCGATGAGCAGGTTGAAGAGCAGCACCACTTCCAGCGCAATGAAGATATAATGTAAAAGGGTCATGTTAAATAAAGCGTGGGAATTATAGCAGCGGAAAAATGAACCGCAATCGTATTGCCGTCCTCCGTCTGTCCGGTCAAGGCTGGGTCCGGGCCGCCTCCCGCCGCGCCCACCCATCGGCCTCCAGAATCTGTTCCAGCGTTGGACGCGGGACGACCGTGTGCGCTGCCATCGTGCGCCGGACGGTTTCGGTGATCTGGGGGAAGTTGATGGTCCGGTTCACGAAGGCTTCCACCGCAATTTCATTCGCAGCGTTCAGGACCGCTGGCAAGGTGCCGCCGATCTCGCCCGCCTGACGGGCGAGGGCGAGGGCGGGAAAGCGTTCCTCATCCGGCTCCTCAAACGTCAAGGTGCCCAGCCGGGGAAAATTGGTCTGCACGCGGTCGCTGGCCGCCCGTTCGGGATAGGTCAGCGCGTATTGGATTGGCAGGCACATGTCCGGGGTGGAAAGCTGGGCGAGCAAGGAGCCGTCCACGAACTCGACCATTGAATGCACGATGCTCTGCGGATGCACCACGACGCCCACGCGGGCCATCTCGATGTCGAACAGCCAGCGGGCCTCGATCATCTCCAGCCCCTTGTTAAAAAGCGTGGCGGAATCGATGGTGATCTTGCGGCCCATGACCCAGGAGGGATGTTTGAGAGCGCGTTCGACGGTGATCTCAGAGAATTTTTCCTTCGGCCACGCGCTTTTATCGCGAAAGGGCCCGCCGCTGGCGGTGAGCAGCAGCTTGCGGACGGAGGCGGTGGGCTTGCCGTCGAGGCACTGGAAAATCGCGGAATGTTCGCTGTCCACCGCCAGCACGCGCACCCCGTGTTTGCGCGCCTCGCTCATCACGATCTCGCCCGCCATTACGAGGATTTCCTTTGACGCGACGGCGATGTCTTTGCCGGCGCGGATGGCGGCCAGGGCGGGGGCCAGTCCGGCGGTGCCGACGATGGCGATCAGGACGATGTCAGCTTCCGGCAGCGTGGCGAGTTTGAGCAGGCCTTCATTTCCGGAACAGACCTCGCAGGCCGTTCCGAGGACATTTTGCAGTTCCCGCGCCTTCGCCGGGTCGCTGAGGGAGATGACGGCGGGCCGGTGTTTTCGGGTCTGCTCCAGCAGCAGGGCCGCATTGCCGCCGGCCGCCAGGCCCAGCAGACGGATTTGGTCTGGCAGATCTTGGGCGACCTTAACTGTGCTGGTGCCGATGGAGCCGGTGCTGCCGAGGAGGACGACGTTTTTCATTTCAATTCAAATCGTGGGTCAGGATGTGGCGCAGATAAAGGTACATGATGGGCGCATTGAACAGCAGGCTATCCAGCAGGTCGAGGATGCCGCCGATGCCAGGAAAAAAGCCCCCAGAATCCTTCACGCCGGCTTCCCGCTTGAACAGGGATTCAATCAGGTCGCCGATCACGGCGGTGGAGCTGAGCACCACGCCGAGGAGGATGGCGTGGAGCGTGTTCATCCCGAACAGGTGTGCGCCGAAGTAATGGGTGAGAGCCAGGCTGGCCGCGGTGGAAACCACGATGGCGCCGGCGAATCCCTCCCAGGTTTTGCCGGGGCTGATGCGGGGAATCATCTTGTGCCGCCCGATGAGCGAGCCGACCACGTAGGCGCCCATGTCGCTGAACTTGGTGACGATGATGAAGTAGAGCAGGAAATATTTGCCCTCGACGCCGTGGAAGAAATGAATCTTCTGGATGAAATTTAGGAGCCAGGGGACGTACATGAGGCCGAAGAGGGTGGTGGCGATGGTGAGGATGCCGGTGGTGCTAGCCTTGGAAGCAAACTGCCGCACGCACAGGCCGAGGACGAACAGGATCAGGAATCCGGTTTCAAAGTCATTCACGCGCGCGGGCGAATCATTGGTTCCGAGCCTCCCGGTCAGATTCAGAAACGTGCCGATCATGAGCAGCACGCCGCCGGCCAGGCCGCATCCTTTGAAGCAGACCAGCCCCCGTTTCTCCGCCAGCCCGTAGAATTCTGCCAGACCGGCAAACGCCAGCAGCCCCATGAGCAACACGAAGACCCCGTCGGAGATAAACTGGTTGTGGGAGAACAGGGCCGTCAAAATCACCGTCCAGAGCACCACCGTGGAACCCAGGCGGCGGAGGAAGGTTTTTGCCCGAGAGGGCGCTGGAATGGAGGCGGCGGACATGGGCTCTAGGATAACAGTCGGGTGGCGGCTTGCCAATTCTCAATTACTGGCATAAGGCTTCGCCTTTCCTCGTTTTATCTTTTCGTTGGCTTTATTTATGGGTCCGCTCACGCCCCGTCCCCGGCGATACAATTGAATCTTGCGGCCTTGGTGGCGCCGTGGTTAGGCTGGCGCATCTCTATGGCAGCCATTGGTCGATTTCAGAAGGGCGCGGACGTTTTCCACGCCAAGGTTGTGGACGGCGAACTGTTCCGGCTGCGCGGCGATGTCTTCGGCTCGCCTTCCTTTGACCGCGCGGCGACTCCGCGCAAGGGGGTTCGCACCTTGGTTCCGGTCCTCCCGACCAAGGTCATCGCCGTGGGGCTGAACTACGCGGATCATGCCCGCGAGACGGGCAAGGAGCTGCCGAAACAGCCGCTGTTCTGGTTCAAGGCCCCGACCTCGATCCTGCCGGACGGCGGCAAGATTGAGATCCCCTTTCCCAAGCACCGCACGGACTACGAGGCGGAACTCGCCATCGTGATCGGGCGGAAAATCCGGAACGTCTCTCCCACTCAGGCCTCTCGCTATATCTTTGGCTACACCTCGGCCCAAGACATCAGCGATCGCACCATCCAAAAGGCGGAGTCGCAGTGGGCCCGGGCCAAATCCTTCGACACCTTCACGCCGCTCGGCCCCTACGTGGAAACAAAACTGGATCCTAGCGAGCTGAACATCCAGCTCTTCCAGAATGGGGAGCTGCGCCAGAATTCCAACACCCAGCATCTCCTCTTCAAGCCGCACGAGCTGGTCAGCTTCATCTCCGCCCATCTGACGCTGCTGCCCGGCGATGTGATTCTTACCGGCACGCCCAGCGGCATCGGCCCCATCCAGAGCGGCGACCGGCTGGAGGTGCGGATTCAGGGGCTGGCGCCGCTGGTCAATACCGTGAAGTGACCCGGGTCCTCGGCGGGAAGGTGGCGCGCGCGAGTCGGGGGCGGCGGTGGCGGGAGCTCGGCGGGTTTTAAAATATAATTCTTCATTCCTTTGCGACTTTCCTGTTAAATTTGCCGCCCTATGAAGTGGACACAAACCCTGATTCCGACCCTCCGTGAAGCTCCGGCTGACGCGGAAATCCTTTCGCACAAGCTGCTGCTGCGCGCCGGCCTCATCCGCAAGCTGGCGGGCGGCGTGTACACTTTTCTGCCCCTCGGGTTGCGCGCGCTGCGCAAGGTGGAGGCTATTGTCCGCGAGGAGATGGACCGGGCCGGGGCGGTGGAGGTGCTGATGCCGGCGCTCCAGCCGCCGGAGATCTGGCAGCAGAGCGGCCGTTATACCACTGCGAGCAACGTGCTGTTCAAGCTCAAGGACAGCGGCGGCCGCGAATGGCTGCTGAGCCCCACCGCCGAGGAGGTTGTCACCACTCTGGCCGCCAACGAGATCAATTCCTACCGCCAGCTGCCCAAGAATTTCTATCAGGTCAGCGTGAAGTTCCGCGATGAGATCCGGCCGCGCTTCGGGCTGATGCGCGCCAAGGAGTTTATCATGAAGGACGCCTATTCCTTTGACGCCTCGGACGAGGGGGCGATGGCGAGCTATCAGAAAATGTATGACGCCTACAACCGCATTTTTGCGCGCTGCGGGCTTCAGGCGTTTCCAGTCGAGGCGGACACTGGCGTGATCGGCGGGAATTATTCCCACGAGTTCATGGTGCCCGCCGATACCGGGGAGAATGAGGTGGCGTTCTGCGAGGCTTGCCATTACGCGGCGAACCTCGAGAAAGCCACCAGCGGTATTCCTCGGACGGCGGCGCGCGAGACCGGGCCGGCGGCAGAGAAGTTCCCCACCCCGGGCGTCGTCACGATCGAGGCATTGAGCAAGGTCCCCTACAGCGTCCCCGCGAACCGCCAGATCAAGACCTTGGTCTACATCGCCGACAGCAAGCCGGTGCTTGTTTTAATCCGGGGCGATGATCAGTTGAATGAGACGAAATTGGCCGCGAGGACCGGGGCGGCAGCCGTCCGTCCCGCCACGGTGGAGGAAATTGTGGCTCTGTTGTCCGCCAAACCGGGTTCGCTCGGCGCGGTAGCGAAGGTTCCTGCGGACCTGAAAGTCTTAGCGGACGACCGGCTGCAGGGCGCCAACGACATGACCACTGGCGCGAACGAGGACGGATTCCATTTGAAGAACGTGTCTATCGAGCGGGATATCCAGGTGACGGCCTGGTTCGACTTGCGCACAGTCAGCGCCGGTGAGCCCTGTGTGAAATGCGCCAAGCCGCTGAAAATCCGCCGCGCCATTGAAGTCGGGCACGTCTTCAAGCTCGGCACCAAATACAGCGAGGCCTTGAATGCCACCTTCCTGGCGGCAGACGGGTCGCGCCAGCCGTTGGTCATGGGCTGCTATGGCATCGGTGTCACGCGCACGCTGCAGGCGATCATTGAGCAGGGGAATGACAAGGACGGCGTCGTCTGGCCCCTGAGCGTCGCGCCGTATCAGGTGTGCCTCACGCCTCTGGCGGTCGCGCCCGATAGCCAGGCAATGCAGGTCGCGGAAAAATTCTATGCGGAGCTCACCGCCCGCGGCGTGGACGTGATTTTGGACGACCGGGATGAGCGTCCTGGGGTGAAGTTCAAGGATGCCGACCTGGTGGGTTTCCCGTTTCGCATCGCGCTCGGCGAAAAATCCCTGGCCAAGGGCGAGGTGGAAATCAAGCCCCGCGCCGGTGCGATGTTGGCCGTGCCCATCGATGGCGCGGTGGAAGCGCTGATGAACTTGCTGTCGGCCGGCGCCGTGAAATAATTCAGGGCCGTGAATGGAGGGGTGCGGCTAGGCATCTGCCCGCGCCCCGGGTTCAGCGGGCGGGGATGTCCGCATCCATGGCCCCGGCCAGTGCGGCCGCGCGGCCCTTGGGCACCCGGTTCAGATGGATCCCCAAAAAACCCTGGAGGAACCGCCCCAGCTCGGTCGTTTGGGCCCCCGTCAATTTTAGACGCAAACCCGTCTCCCACTCTTTTTCTGCGAGGATGCCGGCGATTTTTTTCGTTCCGGCCGCCAAGCCGGTTTCAGCCTGGCCGGGGTCCAGCCCGAGTTCGCGCAGCAGTTTGAGTTCAAAGGCAAACAGCAGTTGCGGCGACGCTGGTTGCCGGCAAAGACAGGCCAGAAAGTCACGGAGCAATTCATACACGCCCGGCAGCGGGGTCTCGGTTTCCGTGGCCTGTTCGATGAACGCCGTGGCGTAGGCCGCCAGCCGCAGCCGGTCCATGTTTTGCCGGAGGGCCGGGTGCGTCTCGCGCAGACCCACTTCACGGAGCGTGTGCAGATCCGAACGGCGGCTGCGGTGGAAGGATAAATCCGCCAGATAAAACAGATCGACCTTGCCGAAGAAGGGGGATTGGGGGCGGCGCGCCCCTTTGGCCACCGTCGCCATACGGCCGAACTCCGGCGTCAGCCAGTGAAGCACCAGGCTGGTTTCGGTGAGCGGCCGCGCCCGCAATACCAGGCCGGTGGCGGATCCAGTCATTTTTTAACCGGTAAGAATTCCGGTGAGATCGCTCCCAGGCTGACGATGTATTTGATGCCGTCGGCCACGCTCATATCCAGCTTGGTCACACTGTTCTCCGGCACTAGCACCATGAAACCGGAGGTCGGGTTGGGGGTGGTGGGGATGAAGACGGCGACGACCGGCTGGAGGATTTTTTGCCGCACTTCGGCGTGGTTTTCGCTGGTGAGAAAGCCGATTGAATACATGCCTGCGCGGGGGAACTCCACCAGCACGACCGTTTTGAATGAGCTTTTTTTGCCCCCGAACGCCTCGTTGACCTGCTTGATGGCCCCATAAAATTTGTTCAGCAGCGGCACGGTCATCATGACCGTGTCGATCCACAGGATCAATCGCTTGCCGATGTAGTAGCGCGTCAGCACTCCGGCGCCGGAGATTAAAACCACCGCCAAAGCCAGCGCCACCAGGCTCCAGTACCAGAACATGGGTCCGGACTGCCCGTTCTCATAAATTGCCTTGGGGTTGACCAGGTATTTCAGGAAGAACAGCAGGGCATCGGTGAAGCTGGAGACGGTGCCGAAGAGCCATTTGACCACCGCCAGCGTCAGCAGCCCGGGAAGGGTGACCGCCAGGCCGGTAAAGAAACTCGCCCGCCAGCGCGCAAAAAAGGTCTTGTTCACTCGGCGATTCTAACCGTGCCGGAAAGTTGCGCGAGCGAAAATCGCCGGGCCAGCCCCCGTACCAGCCGATCCTCCTCGCCCTTCATCCGTCGCCGGTCGACCGCCCGGCGGTCGTCGTGGCCCTGAAGATGCAACACGCCGTGGACGATGTAGCGCACCACTTCTGATTGCCAGCGCGTTCTGAATTGTTTGGCCTGCAGCACTGCCTCGTCCACGCAGATGAACAGTTCGCCGTGCAGGGGCGAAGCCCCAGGCCGGAGGCCGGTGACCGGATCGGAATGGTCAAAGGTGATCACATCGGTCGAGCCCGCGTGGCGCAGAAAGGTCTCATTGACCCGCGTCATCTCCGACGCCCCCACCAGATGGATTCCCAGCGTGATCTCCGGGATCCCCAGTTCAGCGCACAGGCCGGACACGATTTGCCGGAGCCGTCGCCGGTCGATTTTCCGTGTCCGCTGACGGTTGGTAATGGCGAGGTCCATGGCGGGAGAGGGCTGGGGGCGAGCCGGTCGGATTCCGTCGGCTTGGACGCGCCGTCCCCCGGTTTTTTTCCCGGCCGGGCTCATTCAGTTTTGGCTTTGCCGCGATGCTCCTCGTAGGCCGCGATGATGCGCTGAACCAGGGGGTGCCGCACCACGTCGCGACGTGAAAACTCAACGATGGCGATGCCCTCCGTCCGTTGCAGCGCCCGGTGCGCCTCAGCCAAGCCGGAATGCTTGTGCGGCGGCAGATCCACCTGGGTCTCGTCGCCGGTGATGACCGCCTTGGATCCGTGACCGAGCCGCGTCAGAAACATCAGCATCTGTTCCGTCGTGGAATTCTGCGCCTCGTCCAGGATGATGAACGCGTTGTTGAGCGTGCGGCCGCGCATGTAGGCCAGGGGGGCGATCTCAATGGTTCCGCGCTCGGTGTGCCGGACAATCTCCTCGGCCGGCAGCATGTCCTGCAGCGCATCGTGCAGCGGGCGCAGATAGGGCGTGATTTTTTCGTAAAGGTCCCCCGGCAGAAACCCGAGCGCCTCGCCGGCCTCCACGGCGGGCCGGGTCAGGATGATCCGGGATGTCTTGCCGGCGCGCATTGCCGACAGCGCCATGGCGACTGCCAGATAGGTTTTACCCGTTCCCGCCGGGCCGATGCCGAACGTGATGTCGTGCTGGCGGATGGCATCGAGATATTTCTTCTGGCCGACGGTTTTGGCCGTCACCCCCGGCTTGCGCTCGTGGGTTTCCACCCGGTCGCTCACGAGATCTTTTAATGTGGAGGCGCCCTCATGCCTGACGACGTTCAGCGCGTGCGAGAATTCGCGGTTCTTCACCGGCGCTCCGGACTGCAGCAGATGCTGGAGGGATTCGAACAGCTGTTTGGCGCGTTCCACCGCTCCGGCGGAGCCCTCCAGTTTGATCCAGCCATCCCGCGCGGTGGCCTTGACGCCTAACTCGGTTTCCAGCGCCTGCAGATTGCGCGGTTCGTGGTTGAACAGTTGCTGCGCAAATCGCGCGTTTTCGTAATGAAGGGTCTCGGTGGCCACAATTTTTTATTTTTTGGCGGGGGCGAATCCGGATTGATTTCTAAAACCCCCTCGGACTCCGCCAGAGTGAACGGCTCTCTGCATGGTCGTGACGGGTGTCATGGCAGAAAATTAAACGATGGCTGCTGGCTTGGCAAAGGCGAAAGCGCCCCGGCTCGAGGACGGTCTATCGCAGCCCGCGGAAGGCAGCAGGGGATCGCCCGAAAACGGAGGTGAATACGCGGCAGAAGTGAAACGGATCCGGGTAGCCGGAATCCGCCGCCACCTGTTTGACCAAGGCGCCGGGCTGTCGCAGTTGCTCGGCGGCTTGATTCATTTTGAGCCGGAGCAGGTATTGGTAGGGGCTTTGGCTGTCATAGCGCTGAAACAGGCGACAGAGGTAGGCGTTGGTGACATGGCATTCGCTGGCAGCCTGTGCCAGGGTTCGCAGGCGCAGACAATGCAGTTCGATGTAGCGGCGGCAGTGTTGATAGGTGGTGAAAGCGGCCGTCTCCGTGCCGGCAAGCGGGGAGCGCGCCGCCGCCGCCCGCAGCGCCAGACATTCCAGCAGTTTGGCGCACAGGGCGGCGTTCGGACGCCCCCCCCGCAGACCGGCTTGGACAATTTCATCCATTAGAGGCTGCAGCGCGTTCGCTGGAAAAACCTCCGTCACCCCGCCGGGCAGGAGGCCGCAGGAACGCAGCAGTCCCAGGGCATGGGTTCCGGAAAAATCCATAAAGTATTTGACCAGCGGATCGGCCGCGTCCCCCGTGATGTGGTGCGGAACGCCCGGACCGTAGGAAAAAAGGCGTCCGCGGCGCAGGGGCACGGCACGGCCCTGGATCTGCAGCGTGCCTAGGCCCTGGAGCACATATTCGATGGAATAGAAGGGAAAGTTTTTTCGGCGGACCTGGTAATCCGGGGTGCAGTGCTCCACCCCGCCGCAGACCACCGTCAGCGGCCGATTTTTCGGCGGATTGAGGTCGAGATAGAACCGGCGCGCGAGCGCCACATCGGTCGAAAAAAATTCCGGCGGGGCAGGGGTGCGGTGCATAAGGGCGCGTCCGATTTTCATAAAATGAAGTCAATAATATCTATGCACAGATCAACAATAGCTATTCCACCGCCGCTCTGTCGAAGCTATTATATCCTGGTTGGCGGGGTCGCTTCCGGGCGTTGTGTCCGGTGCCGGGGCCCGCCGGCGAACCATTTATGCAAGAAAAGAAACGAATCGTGGAAAAGGACGCCCCGCTGAAGAAGGATGATTTAATCGTCATCACCGGCGCGGGCGGGTTCATCGCCGGCAACCTCGCCCGGTATTTCCGGAAGAAGGGGTTCACTAACATCCGTGCCGTGGATAAGAAGCCGCTCTACGAGTGGTATCTCCAGGTGCCGGGCGTCCACAACCTCTGTCTGGATGTGAGCGAGGAGGCGAACTGCCATCGCGTGTGCGAGGGCGCCGCGGAAGTTTACAATCTGGCCGCTGACATGGGCGGCATGGGATTCATCGAACGGTTTCGGGTGGAATGCCTGCGCTCGATCCTCGTCAACACTCATATGCTGGAAGCCGCTTATCGGGCGGGTGCCCGCCGTTATTTTTTCTCCAGTTCGGCCTGCGCCTACAACACGCTCCTGCAGAAGGATCCAAAGGTTCGCGCGCTGAAGGAGTCCGATGCGTACCCCGCGATGGCGGAGCGCGGTTACGGCTGGGAAAAACTGATCTCCGAGCAGTTCTGCGAGGAATACTGGCACGAACGCGGCATGAAGACGGCCATCGCCCGTTTCCACAATGTTTATGGCCCGCACGGCACCTGGGATGGCGGCCGCGAAAAGGCGCCCGCCGCTTTGAGCCGCAAGGTCATCGAGGCCGTGGACAGCGGCAAAAAAGATATCCTGATCTGGGGCAACGGCGAGCAGACCCGCAGCTTCATGTACATCGACGACTGCGTTCAGGGCATTGATAAAATCATGCACTGCGACGAATTGATCGCCACGCCCATCAATCTCGGCTCCAGCGAGCTGGTCTCCATCAACGAGCTCTTGAGCAAGATCGAGAAAATTGCCGGGGTGAAGATGAACCGCAAATACGATCTGACTGCGCCCCAGGGTGTGGCGGGCCGCAATTCGGATAATACTTTCATCCAAAAAGTCCTGAAGTGGGAGCCGGGCACGACCTTGAACAAGGGGCTTGCGGAAACCTACACGTGGATCCGGCAGCAGTACGGCAAACGCAAGGCGGGCAAGCGCATCGGCATCGGCTGATGAAACAGCCCGCCGCGTCACCCGTCGCCACACTGCTCGGCGCTATCCCCAATCGCCTGCAGCTGGCCGGCGGTTGGATTGACCAGCCGTTTGTCTCCCGACACAATCCTCGGCCGCCCGGATCAATGGTGGTGGTGCAGATTGAACCGGATTTCCGGCCGATGGACCGCTCCGGCGTCGCCAGCGGCACGCGCGCCGTGGCAATGAAATTGTGGAAAGGCCGGCTGCCCAACCGGCCGCCCGAAGAGCTGGTCCGCGAGCTCTACGCCGCCGAAAATAAAGGCAAGGCCGACCCGAGCGGATCGCAGGATATGATCGGACTGATCTATCCCGGCGTGAATCGGCTGGATTATGACTTCAAAATCCAAGGCGGAGTCTTCCCCTCGCATATCGAATCGTGCAATCGCCTAAAGGTCGCGCGCTGGTTGAGCCGGGTGCTGCACCTGATTCCTGTGGAGCCGCGGCCGGATGGCTACAGTCCGCTCGGCGTCAAAAACCTTTCGCCCAAGTGGGTCGCCCAGCTTGGCCAGTCCGGCAGGGAGTGCTTCGACGCCATCGTGAGGAGGGATGCGCAGGCGCTCGGCGCGTCGCTGAATCTGACTATGAAGTGCTGGGAGACCCTTCTTCCGCACGTGGTCCGGCATCCGCGGCTGCGCGTGGACTTGATGCCTATTTTGAAGGCGTATCAGCGGCAATATCCCGGCGCGATGTATTCCGGCTGCGGCGGCGGCTATCTGGTGGTGGTTTCCGAAAAGCCGGTCCCCGGCGCCCTCCGCGTGAACGTGCGGACGGCATCCGGATTACCGTGATGGGTGTGTTAGGTGGCGTGGCAATGGACCCGGACGTGAGGCGGGCGATTGGGAGTTTTGAAAATACCGGCGCGGGCTACAGCGCGCCCTAACTGAAAAGCTGCCGAGCCCGAACGCGCTCGCGCTTAGAATTCAATCCTAAGATCATGTCGATAAAAACACAGGTGGTGGTCAGCGGCGGGTTCGACGACATCACGTCGCGCGACCTGCGTCTGCTGGAGGAGGCTTCAAGGCTGGGCGAGCTGACGGTTTTATTATGGCCGGACAGCGTGCTTCAGCAGTTCGCCGGCAAGCCGCCCAAATTTCCGCTGGCGGAACGGGCTTATTTTTTGAACGCCGTGCGCTACGTGAACAAGGTGGTGGCCGGTGATGACGCGGTAGATATTAACGCGCTGCCGAACCATTTGAAGGCGGACGTCTGGGCGGATGCCTCGACGGCAACCCATTCCGCCCGGGACCAATTCGCCCGTGAAAACCGCATTGCCCGCCGCGTCTTCACTGCGGCCGAGCTGGCGGGGTTCCCCGAGCCGCCGCCGATGCCGTCCGCGCCCGGCCGGAAAAAGATCATTGCCACCGGCTGTTACGACTGGTTCCACTCCGGTCATGTCCGTTTCACCGAGGAGCTCAACGCGCTCGGAGATGCCTACGTCATCGTGGGGCACGACGCCAACATTCGGTTGCTCAAGGGCGAAGGCCATCCGCTGCTGTCCCAGGAGGAGCGCCGCTACGTGGTGGGGTCGATCAAGTTTGTGAAGCAGGCATTGATCTCCAGCGGCAGCGGGTGGCTGGATGCCGATCCTGAAATCAGGCGGCTCAAGCCCGATGCCTATGCCGTGAATGAAGATGGCGACAAGGGCGGCAAGCGCGAGTATTGCCAGGAGATCGGCATCGAATACGTCGTCCTCCGGCGCACTCCCGCGCCCGGTCTTCCCAAACGCAGCAGCACCGACTTGCGCGGCTTTTAGCCCGACTCCCAAAAAGGCAGTAGGGGTCGGGAAAGACAGGGTCGTTCGCGCTTCTGTGTCAGGCGGCTCGTCCCCGCTCAGGAGGCGGCCAGTGACGCGCGGAGTCGGGCGGCCACTTCCTGCAGCGCCTCCGGCACGACCCCTGTGTCGGCGATGACCGGCATGAAGTTGGTGTCGCCATTCCAGCGCGGCACGATGTGAATGTGGAGATGTTCGAGGATGCCCGCGCCGGCAACCTTGCCTAGGTTGATGCCCACGTTGAACCCGTCCGGCTTCATCACCGCGGTCAGCGCGTTGATGCAGCGTCGAACCAGTTTCCAGAGGTCGGCCACTTCCTCGTCGGTCAGCCCGTTCAAGTCGGGCACTTCCTTGTAAGGCACAATCATTAGGTGCCCCCCGTTGTAGGGATAACGGTTGAGCAGGGCAAAACAGGTCCGGTCGCGCACCACGACAAGGTTCGCCTCGTCGTCGGAGGATTGCGCGATGCGCGCAAAGACGCCCTCCTTCAATTCGGGTTTTCTGGCGAGAATATATTCGATCCGCCAGGGTGCGTGGAGTGAGTCCATGGAGGGAAGTTAATGAGCGCGCCGTGGAAAGTAAACCCTCCGGATTTTTCTCCGGATTTGCCCTCCGCCTTTCACCCGGATGAACCCTTAACAGGCGGGGAAAAAATTTTCAGGGGAACGAACACAAAAAACGATTCAGGAACGTTTATTTTGCCGTTCCGATTCAGGGTTAACGATAAAATTTAGCTAAAAACCAGCATCCATAACTCACTCTTCAAATCAATTAGTTGTGTCGCAAGTGAAGTTGTGTCCCTTATGTTGTGGTTTGGGCTTTACTTGAAGGAAGGGCTTTGGTTGTCTGATTTCAGTCACTATGTACCTCAAAAATTTAACCGTTTTCGGCTTCAAATCGTTTGCGGATAAGACGGCGTTGAATTTTCAACCGGGAGTCACGGCGATTGTGGGGCCCAACGGCTGCGGCAAGTCCAATGTCTCGGACGCCATCCGCTGGGTGCTGGGGGAGCAGTCGGCCAAGGCGTTGCGGGGCGGTGAGATGGCGGACGTGATTTTCAACGGCACGGACGGACGCAAACCGATGGGGATGTGCGAAGTCTCGCTGACGCTGGGGGATGTGGATGAGGAGCATTTGCGGGCGGCGGGTGTGGAGGTGAATTACAGCGAAGTGACGATCACGCGCCGGATTTTCCGCGATGGCGGCAGCGAGTATTTCATCAATAAAGTTCCGTGCCGGCTCAAGGATATCCAGCAGTTTTTCATGGGCACCGGCATCGGCCGCACGAGCTACAGCATTCTGGCGCAGGGGCACATCACGCAGATTCTGTCCAGCAAGCCGGAGGATCGCCGGATGATTTTCGAGGAGGCGGCGGGCATCACCAAATTCAAGGCGCAGAAAAAGGAATCGCTGCGCAAGCTGGAGTACACCGAGCAGAACTTGCTGCGCATCGCCGATCTCATCCGGGAAGTGAAGCGGCAGATTGGATCGCTGCAGCGGCAGGCCGGAAAAGCCAAGCGGTACAAGCAGATTACCCTGGAGCTGCAGCACCTCGACACGCAGATGGCGCGGCATCAGTTTGACGTGTTGCAATCGGAGATTGCTGAAAAGCAGGCTGCCGCTGAAACCCTGCGCGGCGAAATTGAAACCGGTTCCGCCGACGTGCTGCGCTTTGAAGATGAGATCAAAGAGCTGCGCGACCGGCTGTCGGATCTGGAGCGCGAGGTGGCTGCGCAGCAGCAGCGCGGATTGGAGTTAAAGGGCGAAATGGACCGGCACGAGAGCCGCATCCACTTCAACGAGGAGCGTCTGCGCGAGATCGAATCCCAAAACGCCCGGGCGCTCGCGGAGATCGCCCAGGCCGAGGAACGCTGCCACGCGGCCTCAAGCGAGCTGATCACCGTCACCGAACGCCTGGCCGTGGCCGAGGCTGCCCTGGCGCAGCACCAGGAGAATTTATCGGCCAAGCACGAAGCCTTGCGCGCGGTCGAAGACGGCTTGCGCCAGCGCCAGGAAGAACTGCGCCGCGCGCAGTCGGAGGCATTCGCCGCGGCCCAGGACCTGTCCCGTCTCCGCAATGAAATCGCCGCGATGGACCTGCAGAAGCAGGGCAATGTCATCCGCCTGGAAAAGCTTTCCGCCGAAAAAATCCAGCTGGAAGTCGAGCGCGCCGGTTTGGAAGTGCGGATGCAGGAATTCACCGCGAGCGTGGAGGTCGAAAAATTGAACGTCGCGACCACGCGCGGCTCGGTCGAGCAGCGGCAGAACCGCCTGGGGCAATTGCAGTCGGAATTGCAGGCGTCGTCGGTGGAGCAGGATCGCTCGCTCAAGCAGCAGGCCGAAAAGCATTCGCGCCTCACGGTGCTGGAGCAGCTCGAGGGGGCGCACGAAGGATTCGGCGCCGGCGCGGTGGCGGCCCTGCGTCAGTCGCGCTCGGTGCTCGGCTCGCTGGCGGACCGCATTCGCGTGCCGGACCAATTTGTCACCGCTGTGGAAAATGCGCTGGGCCACAACCTGCAGCTGGTGCTGACCGACCGTCCGGAATCCGCCCAGGAAATCCTCGCGGACTTGAGCGCGAACAAATCCGGGCGCGCGAGCGTGGCCGCGCTGGCCATTCAGCAGTATCAGGACGAGAAGCAGCTCGCCTTCGCCGGGGAAATGGCTCCGAGCGAAAAGTTTGACGCCGCGCAATCGGCTTTGCCTGCCGGCCAGATTGTTCACGCGATGAGCGTGATTCACGCCGAGCCCTCGGTGGAGCCGCTGCTGAGATCGCTTTTGGGCCGCACGTTCATTGCCGCCGATCTGCCCACGGCGACGGCGCAAATCCAAAATGGCCATGCGGGCTGCGATTTTGTGACGCTCGGGGGGGACCTGTTGAATCGCCATGGGATTTATACCGGCGGTTATTTTAATGTCAGCGGCAACGGCAAGGCGCCTTCCTCTATTCTCGGCCGCAAAAATCAAATCCTCGAATTGCAGGCGGAACTCTCCGGGTTGCAGCTGCAGGTGGAGGAAGTCAGCCGCAAGCGGGGCGCCCTTTTGAGCGAGCAGACGGAATTGCAGGCGAGCCTCCAGCAGGCGCAGACAGAATTGCGCGAACAGGAAGTCGCCATCGCCACGCGGGAAGGCGAGTTCAATGCGCTGAATAATTCCAACCGGTTGCTGCATCAGAAAATTGAGACGGTGGTCTTTGAGGTGCAGAGCCTTGCCGCGCAAGAGCAGGAGGGGCTCCAGAAACGGGAAGCTCTCACCCTGCGGCTGGGTGAATTGGAGGCGCGGGAGCAGGCCAGCCAGGAGCAGGTGATCGCCCTGACGACAGAGCTGGAAAGCCTCCGGCTGCAGCGCGACGCGGCCAACGCCACGCTCACGGAAAGCAAAGTCGCGCTGGCGGCAGACGAGCAGTTGAGCGCCTCATTTCAGCAGCAGCAGTCGGCGCTGACGCAGCGCATCCGCGAGCTGACCCAGATCGTCGAGCAGCGGCGGGGGGAGTGCTCCTCGTTCGTGGCGCGTCAGGAGCAGGCGGGGTCGGAGATGGCGGAATCCCGCTCGCAGATTGGGCGTTTGCAGCACGACCGCGATCAGGTCAACGCCCTGGCGGCGGAGTTGATCAGCCAGAAAAACGCGCAGGATTCCGATATCGGCGCGCGCGAGGAAAACTTGCGTTTGCAGCGGGGCCGCCTGTCCGACCTTCAAAGCCAACGCGGCGCCGTGGATGTGGGGCTGGCGCAGAAAAGCATGACGGTGCAGAACCTGCGCGAGAAGATGCAGCAGAAGTATCATCTCAATCTCGAAGACATCCGCAGCGAGTGC
>Ga0114971_10000147_pt1 | contig 41962 bp, 40 predicted proteins | sample M_140625_MF_Meta_FD_87320 | JGI IMG/M metagenome (GOLD analysis project Ga0114971, IMG submission 87320) | Freshwater microbial communities from Lake Montjoie, Canada to study carbon cycling - M_140625_MF_MetaG | ecosystem: Environmental > Aquatic > Freshwater > Lake | place: Lake Montjoie... | reverse complement strand
TCTTTTAGGTTTAGGGTCTTCTCATGGTTGTTGCGGAAATTATAGTGGTTGTTGTTATTATGTCAATCCTATTTGTCATATTCATGATGCGATGTGTTCAGATTGCAAACCAAGATGGTTTTGTTTATCAGGTTGTGTACCAGATTAATATTTTAATTATGAAAAATATAAACATAAAAAAATTAACTTTTACTTGCAGTGTAATCTCATTTATATATTTCTTATTATTAATTTTATATAGTTTAGAAAAAGTTAATTTTGTCTTATTAAATGTATTTTTAGAGATTATGACTATACCTTTCCTAATTCTTTTAGCGACTACATCAATTGCTTCTATTTATGGTTTAATCAAGGAAAAGATTAATTATAAATCTTTGTATATATTATCCTTTATTATTTGTTTAATCAATATTTTGATTTTGATTTATGCAGATTAGATTTCTATTAATTTTTATTTTAGTTAGTTTTAAATTAAATGCACAATCCGATGTTTATAAAATATTAAAAGGTGGTGAAATAATTGTTAATGGATTATCATTTCTTAAAAAAGACAAATCTGAAGCCAAGGAAACTAATTCTAAAATAATTGAAAGTGTTTGTATCAAAAACAAACTTACTGACAAAATACCTTTTATAATTAGCGGTAAAGATGCAGAAGATAACTCTATCAAAAAGGAAATGGTTATCCAAAAAGACGGTAAAGAATGCGTTTTTGAATTACCAAAAGGCATTTATACATATGAAATTGTTTTAGCCAATAAAGAAGTTTACAAAAAAGGTGAATACAAATTCAATGAAGAAATTACAATTACTGTAAAACCAGATTAAACAAATAGGAGTTTTGGCGAAGCCAAAACTCCTATTATTTTTATTGTTAAAAAAAATGAAATAACCTTAGTCCAAATCGAACAAGACATTGGATAAAATCAATAAGCTTTGTGCAAAAGTAGATAAGACAACTGCTAAACTAAAACAGACAACCGCCAAAACAGAATAAGCATCTGCCAAAACAGATAAGACAACCGCACCAGTAAAATGGACACTAAACAAAAGCTGAAAAGCAAAATGAAACGTGAAAATCGAAACTGACAATTTAAATCTTCTGCCAACACACGTTTTGCAAGATTGCGGGGTAATTGTTTAATTTATAGTTTTGGCTTATCAATAAAGTTCAGAAATAACCTAAAAGTTAAGGCTTATTTAGTCCGCAACCTCGCAAAGCCAAAAACATTATAGAGCAATTTAAATATTCATAAAGCAAGGAAATTAACTTGCATAAAACTACAAAACAAATTTTTTAACATTTATAACATTTACAATTATGACAAAAATTATTAAGATTTTCATTCTAACTTTCAGTTTAGTAACAATCGGACATGCACAAAAACAAACGGCCGCGCAACAACAAAAAAACGTACACTATAAAATATTATGGAATCAGCATTATAAAACTGTTCAATTGAACAAGTCTGACAGCGCCTATTTTAACATGTTGACAAAACGATTTAAATACAAAGAATCCACCATCATTTACTCCCTTACCGACCTTAAAACACAACGTGGCGGTAAAATTTACAATAATTTGGTATATCAAAATACTCAAGACAAATCACAGCTTTTTATTGACTTAAAACAAATCAATAAAAACAACGATTATCTTGTTGCAAATATTCAAGCTAAAAAAATTGGACGTCCTGGAACAGGCGGAATTTCATACCATCCTACAGAATCAAAAAAACATATTCTTTGCTTAAACGGACAAGGAAACTCCAATGGAATTTCCATAGAAGAAAATAAAAATGGTGGTTTTCCTACCCCAAATTTTACTCTTTCTACAATTTCATGGTATTATGACAAGTAAAAAACGACTTTAACAATAATTTTGCAGTTTTATGTCCTGCTCCCCGAAAAGTTTCATAGTGCTGTGAGACTTTTCGGGGTCACGACCTTGAGTAGCTGGAAAAAGATAAAATCCGTTATAACCCGCGTTGCAAAAGCATCCGTGTCATCTGCGTTCTATATTAACGTATTGTATTCTTATACTGTATCTGATAAGTAATTAACAGAAAACCAATAAAATAATGAAAAATCGCCAACACTTCTGCAAAGAAATTATTTAAAAAACTACGCAAATTTCTCCCCACCAATCGCGCAGTTGGGGTAAGGAAAAAAGCGCAACCATTCCTGATGGAGCTTTTAAAAACATTTAAATATTATTCCCCCAAAAATGGGTAACGATAATCTTCAGGAGTGATAAATGTTTCTTTAATAGTTCGCGGAGAAACCCAGCGCAATAAATTTTGCATAGAACCTGCTTTATCATTCGTTCCTGATGCTCTTGCGCCACCAAATGGTTGCATGCCTACAACGGCTCCAGTTGGTTTATCATTAATATAGAAATTTCCGGCAGCGTTTTGTAATGCATTAGCAGCTTCTACAATAGCGTATCTATCTTGACTGAAAACTGCTCCTGTTAATGCATATTCTGAAGTTTCATCAACCAATTTTAGAGTTTCGTGCCATTTAGCATCTTCATAAACATAGATGGTTATTACCGGGCCAAAAAGTTCGGTTTCCATTGTAGCATATTTAGGATTGGTAGTAACAATAACAGTTGGTTCAATAAAGTATCCTTTCGATTTGTCGCAATTTCCACCAAGGATAATTTCGGCATCGGTATCTTTTTTAGCTTGATCAATAAATCCCGCTAATTTATCAAATGAACCTTCATGAATAACGGCTGTAATGAAATTTCCAAAATCTTCTGGCGATCCCATTTTCATAGAATTCACGTCGGTAATTAATTGTGCTTTCACTGCAGGCCACACGCTTTGGGGAATATAGGCTCTAGATGCTGCAGAACATTTTTGTCCCTGAAATTCAAATGCACCACGAGTAATTCCGGTAACGACTTGTTTTACATTGGCAGAAGAATGAGCGACTATAAAATCTTTTCCACCAGTTTCTCCAACAATTTTAGGATAGGTTTTATAGGTGTGGATGTTGTTTCCAATTTTTTTCCAAATTTCTTTGAATACAAATGTAGATCCTGTATAATGAACTCCCGCAAAATCTGGACTTGCTAACACAGTATCAGTAATCATAACGGGATCTCCAAAAACTACATTGATAACGCCATCTGGAACTCCCGCTTCTTTGAAAATATCGATAATTATTTTGGCAGAGAAAACTTGGCTGTCGCTTGGTTTCCAAATTACAGTATTTCCCATTAATGCAGCACTAGCTGGTAAATTGGCAGCAATAGCAGTAAAGTTGAACGGCGTAATGGCGTAAATAAATCCCTCTAAAGGGCGGTATTCTACTTTGTTCCAAACGTCGGAAACTGATTTTGGTTGGTCGTTATAGATTTGCGTCATGAATTCAACGTTGTAGCGTAAGAAGTCAATTAACTCACAAGAAGCATCAATTTCGGCTTGGAAAATAGTTTTAGATTGGGCAATCATGGTTGCAGCATTTATTCTTGCTCTGTAAGGACCTGCAATTAATTCGGCTGCTTTTAAGAAGATTGCTGCGCGGTGTTCCCAAGGCATTTGTGACCAAGCTTTTCTTGCTTCTAATGCGGATGCAATAGCACTTTCTATATGTTTTTTTTCGGCTATGTGATAGGTTCCAACGATATGTTGGTGGTCGTGTGGCGCCGACATATTTCTAGTATTTCCTGTGCGAACTTGTTCGGATCCAATATACATTGGAACATCTATAGTTTCGTTCCACATTTTTTTATAAGCGGCTAAAACTGCTGCTTTTTCTGGCGAATTTGGAGCGTACGATTTTACTGGTTCGTTGACCGCTTTTGGTACTTGAAAGAATCCTTTTGACATAATATAGATCGTTAGATTGTTAGAATTTTTGATTGAATCTTTCTAGTTATTCAATAAGTAACAAAAGTACAAAGGTTTTTTCGAACTTTTGACAACAAGTAAGATTAAACTTTGGAGTTTTCTTTTGTTTGTGATAGGTTTAGCCCAGATAGTAATGGAAAGCTTTGCGATGGGAAAAGCAATTTTTTCTTGGCTAAAAACCGCGACCTTGGGAGCTCGTTTTTAGACTTAGAAAAAAAGATTTTTACTAGCAAACTTGAAATGAATAGCTGGATTGGCTTCTAGTTTAAAGCAAAAGGAGCATTTAAACGAAAAGCGGGAACAATTACGCGGAAATTATTGGTAGTGGTGAAATTAATCATATTGAAAAAACCTTTCATGGCTCCGTGTGGGGAGGAAAGTAGACAGCCAGAGGAATAAGTGTGGGTTTCACCGGGTTTTAAAACGGGTTTTTTCCCGATAACGCCTTCTCCAACAACTAATTCAACATCATTTAGCGAATCGAAAATCTCCCAATGGCGCGAGATTAATTGCACGGAATCTTTGCTTGAATTTTCGATAGTTATTTCATAAGTAAAGGCAAAATGTATCTTGTAGTTTTTGAAATAGGTTCCTTCAAAACTAGTCTTCACAGATATTTTTATTCCTCTTGTTATTTGGGTAACCATAAAATTTGTTTTTGTAAAGTTACAAAATTAATAAATCACCAAATATTTATTAATTGTTAATAATCTATTAATTGATAATATCTGTTGAGGTTGCAATTCCTTTACCAATAACTCTATCGTAACGTTCATTATTTTCGCGATAATAAATGATAGCTTGGTAGTTGTTTTCGGTTTGCCAAAAGTTGCCATCAATTGCATTTTGATTATCAATTTTTCCTTTGCTATCGGCAACAGTGTAGCAGTAATTAGTAAAGCCTTGTTTTACCATCATTGCTTTTTCGTAGATGCCCTTTTTCTCGTTATAATCCATTTTATTTTCATCGGAAAGGTTGTAATTATTGAACATTCCGGTGATGTAAATACTTTTGTTTTGATAAAAAGCAGGAGCTGAAAGAGAGAAGTAGATCCAAGCATAATCGGCTTCGATTTCGCTGTTTTCTACATTTAAATTATTTACTAAAAAATTTCCGTTAATGTCGGGCCAATAGGTATATTGTTGAGATCCTCGAGCATTATTTGTGTAGAGAAAGCAATTGTACAATCCGCCGCTAGTATCAACGCGAGAAATGCTATTGGTGGCTGCTCTTATGTTTTTATTTTCAAAAAATAGGTATTCGTTGCCAGCCCAAAATTGGGTCTCAGAATCGTATTTGTATATTAAATCGTTGCCAATAGTGTACATTGGTTTGATGTTGGTAATGGCGTTATCCAATCTTCCGTTTTGTAGTAACATCACTTTGATATTGGTAAGCGGACTTTGAAATGTCATGGCACTTGAGCGTATGGCAAAATCTATATTATGTTTAAATGGTAAATCGGGATTTGTTCTTGCTCTTTTTATTTGCATTGGTACCGAAACGAATTCTTCATAAATAATAAATTTTCTTGAAAAAACAACTTCTTTACTGTCGTTTAAAACGCTAACAATGTAGTTTCCGCTTACTTTTAACTGGGTTAATTTATTTGGGAATGTTAGTTTGTAGTGGGAGTAAATTTGAAGTGCATTAAACGAATTGGTGTATTCTTGAATTCTTTGATCGTTAAAACCATTTAAATATTCGTTAACCGATAATTGCGATTGCTTCCAATTGTAGTCGCAATGGGTAATTTTATAATAATAATTATCTTCTGAACCATGAAGATCGTCAAATTGAAGCTGAAAAGAATCGCCTAATAAAAACAGAGGCACTGCGTTTTGCCCGTTTTGAACAAAAGAAACGGTTTTGATAGAAAATGGTGGTTGAACCTCTTTTTCTTGCGCATGTAAAGTAGTTGCTAAAAAAAGAAAAACCGAAAGCAGCAGGAGTTTTTTAAACATAAAAATTCTATTTTCAAATGTAAAGATAGTAATTTTTATTATTAGCAATTAGGCGAAGGTTTAATTTTTACTTAAAACAAATCGGGATAATTTCTCCTTTCGCCAAACAATATTTTTCTACTAATTCAGGAGAAAGTTTGGCCGTATAATCTTCTTCAATTACTTTGAAACCAATGCTTCTTAGTTTATCAAAATAGTCTCTTCCGTATACACGAACATGATCGTATTGCCCGAAGATTTTAGCGCGTTCTTTTTGGTCTAGGATAGAGTCGTCTGAAAAAGTAGTTGCTCTTGACAAATCTTGCGGAATTTGAAATATTCCCATGCCGCCAGGTTTTAATACGCGGAATAACTCTTGAATTGCTTTAGTATCGTCTGGAATGTGTTCTAAAACGTGGTTGCAAAAAATAATATCGTAGGCATTGTCTTTAAAAGGTAAGTTACAAATATCTGCTTTTACATCTGCCAGTGGCGAGAGTAAATCGGTTGTGGTATACTCTATATTAATTTGCTTTTTGAATCGTTTGTAAAATTCTTGTTCGGGCGCAAAATGCAATACTTTTTTCTTTTCTTTTGAAGTAAAAAAAGCGGTTTCATTTTGCAAATACAACCATAATAGACGGTGTCTTTCTAGCGAAAGTGTACTTGGTGAAAGCACGTTATTACGTTGGTTTCCGTAGCCATAAGGCAAAAACATGCTAAAACTTTTCCCGTCAATAGGATCGGTAAACCGACTTCCTTTTAATAAAAATGCTATTATTGGTCGCACAACAATACTCAACCGAATTAATATTGGCCTCGGAATAGTATTTAATATAAACTTGAATATTTTTTTCATTTAATTTCGCAAAGATTCACAAAGGAGAACACTAAGTCTCACGAAGGAGTATTAATAAATCGTTTAATATTATTTCTTAATATAGTAGAATTGTAATTCAACAGCAATCCTAATGGGTAATTTCCAAGTTTTAGATAAGTTAAAATTTGAGCAAAATGAACGGCGGTAAATCCTTCCACAGTTTTTAATTCTAAAACTAATTTGCTTTCAACTAATAAATCCATTCGGTATCCATGGTCTATTTTTAAATCTTTATAAATTATTGGTAATGATATTTCCTTTTCTACTTTTAAGCCAATGTTTTTTATTTCATAATACAAACATTGTTGGTAAGCCGATTCTAGTAATCCAGGGCCTAATTGACGGTGAACCTCGATTGCTAAACCTATTACTTTGTAAGTAATAGCCTCTAATTCTTCATCAACAATTAATTTATTTTCCTCTTTCATAAAAAAAACTTTGTGAATCTTTGTGTAGACTTATAGTGTTTTAGTGAAACAACTACTTAACTAATTATAATAATAACTTTGTGAGCCTCTGTGTTTACTTGGTGAATCTTTGTGAAACAACTACCTAACTCAATGGTTGTCTTCTAAACTCATCTTCTTCGTTACTAACAATACTTAAAGCATCATAAACATACTTAAAAGTAGATAAAATTTCTGGTTTACCATCAATTAAGGCTACATCATGTTCAAAATGCGCGCTAGGTTTGCCATCGGCGGTAAGAATTGTCCAGCCATCTTTAAGTTGTTTTACGTTTTTGGTTCCCATGTTAATCATTGGCTCAATGGCAACCACCATTCCTTCAATAAACATTTTGCCTCGTCCACGTTTTCCGTAATTTGGCATTTCGGGATCTTCGTGCATTTTTCTACCTAAACCATGACCTACAAGTTCGCGAACAACACCGTAACCATGGCTTTCACAATATTTTTGTATGGCACTTCCTACATCTTCCACACGATTCCCAATTCGGAATTCTCGTATTCCCACATAAAGACTTTCTTTAGTAACTTGTAGTAATTTTTTTACCTCGGGTGCTACTTCTCCAATTTCAAAACTATAAGCGTGATCGCCATAAAAACCGTTTTTTAAAGCACCACAATCTACCGAAATAACATCGCCATTTTCTAACGGTTTGCTATTTGGAATTCCATGAACAACCTGCGTATTCGGACTCACACATAAAGTATTTGGAAAACCATAAAGCCCTAAAAATCCTGGAATAGCCCCATGATCTCTAATGCACTCTTCGGCTAATTTATCTAAATATAAAGTAGTTACACCTGGCTTAATAACTTTTGCTATTTCTCCTAAGGTTTTAGAAACAATTAAAGCACTTTCGCGCATTTATTCTATTTCTTCTCTTGTTTTTGGGATAATCATTATCTTTAATTGAGAGCGCAAAAATAGTGAAAAGTGTTCGGTTTTTAATCTTCCTTTATAGAAAATTTATTATCCCAAATATTTAGAAAGGAAGCTTGTAGAGTGCTTCTAATTATTCAATAAGACAAGTTGTTATTTCACTCCTTTGGAGGGGTGCCCCAAGGACGGGGTGGTAAATTACCTAAACTAACTAAAGATAGCGGATTTGCCATCCGTGCCTGCAATAAAAAAAAGAGTAACATAAAAATAGATTTTTATCAGAAGCGAATGGCTTGCGTATTTTTGCAAATTCAATTCTCGCTTTTCGTTGCAATCTGTCATTGCGAGGAACGAAGCAATCGCATAACACAAATTGATATACGCAATGCCAGGATTTTCACTTCAATCGGGGCTATTTAGCAATGGTATGGAATAGAGTCACTATTTCTAGGAAACTTCTGCTTCAAGTTTTCATTCTGACGAAGGAAGAATCCCAAACAAAGCATTAAAAAAACCACCAAAATTACTTTTGATGATTTCGGTTATTTCAATTAGTAAAAAATTTGTGTTACTTCGTGTAACCTTTGTGGCTCTTTGTGTTAAAGTATAAAGTTCTTTCACAAAGGACTCCAAGAAGCACAAAGTTTCACAACGATTTCAACTGCAATAACTTGAGTTTATTTGCAAATCCGCCTATCGTTTTATTGATTCGAAGTCAGGAGACTTCGGATAGCGGGGGTTTCTGTTATTTCAATAAGTAAAAGCTTTGTGTTACTTCGTGCAACCTTTGCGGCTCTTTGTGTTATAGTATAAAGTTCTTTCACAAAGGACTCCAAGAAGCACAAAGTTTCACTAAGATTTAAACTGCAATAGCTTGAGTTTATTTACAAATCCGCCTGTCGTTTTATTGATCCGAAGTCAGGAGACTTCGGATAACGGGGTGCCACGGATTTTTTAGAATGCCACCGTTTTGACATTTAAACGTAAAAGCCACAAACGAATTTGTAGCCTTTAAAAAAATACTAACTGAAACTATTATTGTTTTACAATTTTAAAAACCTGTTCTTTACTTTCAGTTTCTGCCTTAATAAAATAATTGCCAGAAGGCAAAATAGTTAAATCCATATTGAACTCACTACTGTTCTTAAACTGATTAATTAACAATTGCCCAAGTACATTATAAACAAAAATTTGTTTTAGTATCTCATTAGATTTTATAGTTATAAAATCCTTAACTGGATTTGGGTTGAAAGCAATCGTTAATAATTGATTTTGATTAACTCCTAAACCTAGTGTTACAGTTATTGCTAATCTTGGACCTTCGCAACCATTAACTGTTTGACTAACATAATAAGTTGTTCCAGAAATTAAGGGAGTTGTATTTGAAATGGCACTATTTCCAGCGGAAGTGCTATACCATTGAATATTCGTCCCGGTCACAATAAGATTAGCTAGTGTGTTACCAGTACTAAATGTTTGACTTGAAGTTCCAGTCGGAGCACTCGTTGTATTTAGTATTGTAGCGCTTGTAGTTGAAGAACACGAACCATTAGTAATTACACAAGTATAACTTCCTGCTGAAGTTGCATTGTATGTATTGCTATTAGCTCCTGAAATAGTTACACCATCTTTCTTCCATTGATAATTATTTGATGACCCTTGAGCAACTGTTAATAGCTGTGAACCACAAAAAGTATTTGTACCGTTGGGACTCATTACAAAAGAACTTGATAATACCGTTACATCAGATGTTTTTGTACAACCTGTTGAACTATCAGTAACCTTAAGAGTATAACTACCCGTAGCTGTAGGTAAATAAGTAGCGTTTGTTCCATTAACTATATCATTTCCGTTATAAGTCCATTGATAACTCAAATTAGTACCTGTATTAGCAACCAAATTAAAATTACTCGAAGCACATACTAAAACCTGTCCTGAGGGAGTTACTGTAGCAGTTGGTAAGGATTTAAATGAAATATTTATTACATCAGTATATGTTGTATTATCTAATGTTGCAGAAATACTATAATCACCCGCTGTCGAAGGAGTAAAGGTAACCGATTGACCGTGAGTGCCATCAAACCAAGTTGGGGTAAAACTATTTGGACCTATATAATTTAATGTAATTGAGGTATTTGGACAAATTTGAATTGTATCACCATCTATTAAGTTAGGATTAAGACTAACTCCATAAGGAAAAATAGTTTTTTTAAATAATGGCCCCCATAAACCATAAGAGTCCTTAGCTCTTATGTTGAATAATATTGGACCTGAACCTACGTCCCACGTAGCTTGATTTCTAAAAACCGTTTCAACCGCTTCATTTAAGGCACCGTCAAAAGCAATAATTGTAGTCCCTAGCCCTTCTCCTGGGTCAAAGTTTCCAAAGAAATATTCAAATTTTGTCAAAGTAATTTCTCTAAACGAACCAGAGGAATTTGGATAAATATAAAGAGCTTTCTTGAAGGTAGGTCCCCAAACATTTGCAGCATCTTTTACTCTGATATTGAACAAAACAAGCCCAACGTTGGATTGATTGTTTGCAAAGGAAGCAACAACACTTTCAACCGCTTCATTAAATGCCCCGTCTACGGCTGTTAATGCTGTACCATTTCCGTTTCCTGGGTCTTCAGTTCCCCAAAAGTATTCTGCCGCAGTAAGATTGCGATTTTGTGCCCAACCAAGCTGACAAACTATCAAAAGTAATAAAAGTATCTTTTTCATAGGTGTTAATTTTTATGATAACCATCAGCTTTAATATTAACACTTTGACCAGGAAATAAATCAGTGGGCATATCTAAATCAAAAATAAAGGCTTTACTATTATTTGGATTACTTATTGGGTTGTAATTTAATAAAGAATATGGACCTCCATTTCGACCCTTATCATTTACAGTTAAATTTATATCATAAAAATTATGATTTGGATTACCACCATCGATAATATTCCCCCCATTTCCTGTTCTAATAACTGAAAGTGGTTGGCTACTATTAGGCATAATACAATTATAATCAACTGTATTATATGACCACTCAAAAGTTCCAGCGACATTTGGATTTGGTGAATTTGTAGATGTACTATATTCAAAACAATCAATAATACAACCAGTACAAGAAGCAAGTTGTTGACAAGCAGTTAAAACCGGGTTTGAGTAAAAACCTAAATTACCTTCTGATGAAGCACCCGAGTGTCCAAAATATATAGAGTAGTCATCTCTAATAAAACGCAAATATCTTACTGGTTGATTAACTATATTAGAACTAAATATTAAATTATAATATGGCACATCAAAATTTGAAAAACCAATATTTGAATTTGAAACAAATTCATTGTTTATTATTAAGTTTTTAATATTTTGACTACTATTCCATCTTTTAATTAGTAAATCTTTTAATAAATTATTTGCAATAATTAATTTACAAGTAGCATTATAATACAATAAAAAAGAAGTAATAGTATTATTAGTTACTAAAATATTTTCATTTGCATCACCATCGTCTCCATATATGTAACAATTAGCCATTGTATTTAGTACTAATTTACCAAAAAGTAATGTTACATCATTAGTAATATTGTTTCTAATAAGATACATTTTATAACCTCCTTGATTAAAGTTAATATTATTACAATTGCATTCAATTATTGAAACTTTTGCTCTATTAACTCCAGTAAAATTTCCAAATCCATTTCCTGTAATTGAATAAATTCCTAAATTAAATCCAATTATTTCTAATTTCATTCCTGAAAAACCTTCAACAATTATGTTCGCGTTAAAATTAATAGTCGCCCCCGCAGTTTGAGGTATTATTTTTAAAGATTTACTAATTGTAAGTGTAGCTTCATTATAAGTATTTGGAGCAACAACTATAAGGTCTCCGTTAACAGCTGCTGCAACAGCAGAAGTGATGTTAGTAAATAAGGTTGTTCCATTTCCTTCGGAAAGGTTTGGGTCAACAAAACGGTCTGTAGCAAAAATGCTGGTAGCCGTTAATAAAATCAAAATTGTAAAGATTTTTTTCATGGTTATAGTTTAATTAAATTTGTTATATAAGGCTCTTTCTAATGCAGTTACAGAAACCTTTCGTTTTTTAGCTTCTTCTTGCATTTGTTTGACATAAGGGCAATAATGTCTCCAAGTAAAGTAGGAGGTTTTTAGGAGGTTTTTGGAAATAATGCTATCTAATATTGGAAGTTCTATTTTGTTGTTATTTGAAGTGATTGACCAAAAACGCATATGTTTTGTTCCGTATGCAACTCCTATATAAGGTATAGAAATAAATAATTTTTCAATTTCCTTTAAATCTTCACAAAGCGTATCTTGTTTCAAAACTTTAATTCTATCTACTATTTTTTTGTAGGTCTTCACGTTAAAATTTTTATCAAAGCCACCTTTTTTAAAATAGATTAATCTTCCAGTAATACCTCCCCAAAAATGGATGTAATGAAAAATCTCTTTTAGTTTATTATCGTTTTCATCCATTAAATATTCATTAATAAGATGACTTATGTGTTTTTCAATTTCCATTGTAGCCTTTCCAAAATCAATTGTTTGCTCATTTACAAATCGATTTGTGTCAATCGTAATATTATAAGTTTTAAAAATGGTTAACATTCCTTTAATACTTTTTTTCAAACGATCGGAATTTTGAATCGGTAATAATTCACCGTTACTATTTAATTCCGGAAAAATAATATTCATAATTATTTAATTTTCTTACAAACCTACAACTGCCAACTAAAAAAAATACCTCTAAATATTTCTTTAATTGAATAAAAACGTCTAATTTTGAACTATTAAAACTTTTATAATGATACAACAAGCAGAAACCAAGATCAAACAAATAAGAGAGTTGAAGAATTTTACACAAGAATATGTAGCTCAAAAGTTGGGCTTATCTACACGGGCTTACAGCAAAATTGAAACCGGTGAAACCCAATTAACCATTAACAGGTTAAATGAAATATCTGAGGTTTTAGGAGTTGGATCAATGGAGGTATTAGGTTTTGACGACAAACAAGTGTTTAATAATTGCAAACAAGATGGTTATATTGGAATAAACCATATCAATATTCCAGACAAATTAATTCAGCAATACGAAGAAACGATTCAGTCTCTTAAGGAACAAATACAATTAATGAAATTGCTACAGGATAAATAATCTTTAGTTAACTACAGTGCAAAAAAAATGCCTTTCATTAGAAAGGCATTTTGTGTATTTAACCTCACCCCAACCCTCTACAATGGAGAGGAAGAAAGAATGGATTTTTTTGGGATTATTTTTTTACAGCAACGAATGTCTTGTCATTGCTTCTGGTTTTGCAACCCCCATTAATTCTAAAATAGTAGGAGCAATATCCCCAAGAACCCCATCGTGAATGGTTTTCAATTCTTTGTCTACCAAAATAATTGGTACAGGGTTGGTAGTATGCGCCGTATTTGGAGAACCATCCGGGTTAATCATCGTTTCGCAATTTCCGTGGTCGGCAATGATTATCGTGGTGTAATTGTTTTCAAGAGCCGCCTCAACAACTTCTTTTACACATGCATCAACCGCTTCGCAGGCTTTAATCGCAGCAGCCATAACACCGGTATGTCCTACCATATCGCCATTGGCAAAATTAAGACATACAAAATCTACTTCTGCTTTTTTAAGTTCAGGAATTAAGGCGTCTTTCAATTCAAAGGCACTCATTTCGGGTTGTAAATCGTAGGTGGCTACTTTTGGAGAGTTGCGTAAAATTCGGGTTTCTCCCACAAACGGAATCTCTCTTCCGCCAGAAAAGAAAAAGGTAACGTGTGGGTATTTTTCTGTTTCAGCAATACGAATTTGAGTTTTCCCCGCTTTTTCTAAAATTTCCCCTAGCGTTTCGGTAAGGTTGTCTTTATCATAAATTACATGAACATTTTGGAACGTATCGTCATAATTGGTCATGGTGACATAATACAAATTCATTTTGTGCATGTTGAACTCGTGTAGGTCTTTTTGCGAAAGCACTTCGGTCAACTCCCGACCTCTATCGGTTCGGAAATTGAAGAAAATTACTACATCGTCTTCTTCAATTTTAGCTAGTGGTATATCGTTTGCATCAACCATAACAAGAGGTTGCAGGAATTCATCGGTTACATTTTCGGCATAACTATTTAGGATGCTTTCTACGGTATTAGTAGTGTGAGTTCCTTCATTTTCTACCAAAACATCGTATGCCAATTTTACTCTTTCCCAACGTTTATCGCGATCCATTGCATAATAACGACCAATTATGGTAGCAATTTTAGCATTAGAATCTTTCATGTGATTTTCTAAATTGGCAATATCCAAAGCAGCCGATTTTGGGTCTACATCGCGTCCGTCTGTAAAGGCATGTACGAATACTTTTTGTAGTCCAAAGTCTTTGGCAGCATCCAATAATCCGTATAAATGCGAAGTATGCGAGTGCACACCACCATTGGAAACTAACCCTAAAAAATGCACTTTTTTATTGTGGTCTTTGGCATATTGAAAGGCATCCAAAAGAGGCTTTTCTTGGTTCATAGTTTTGTTTTGAACCGCTAAATTTATCTTAGCCAAATCCTGGTATACAATTCGTCCGGCTCCCAAATTCATGTGTCCCACTTCGGAATTTCCCATTTGTCCTTCGGGTAAACCAACATTTAAACCGTCGGTTCTAAGTTGGGCGCTAGGATATTTGGTATATAAACTATTTATAAAAGGAATAGTGGCATTGTCTATAGCAGATACTTTTGGATCGGGTGATTTACCCCATCCGTCTAGAATCATCAAAATTACTTTCTTGTTCATGAGATATAAATTTTTACAAAGATACTCATTTGCAAAAGCGCAATTAGAAACAAGCGGGTAATTTTAACCTAAAAAAACGAAAACGTTTTAGTGTTTATTATGTTTTAAAAAAAGCACTAGTCAGAAAACCAGTGTTTTGCTCTGTTGTAATCTATAAAATAACGGATGCTAATAGATAGCACATTATTCAGGTTTTCGGGACGAAACACATTCTTAAAATTTTGTCCGTAATTTTGACTAAAATCTGCATCAGGATAATAAGAAGAACTATTTCGGTACAAAACAGAAATTTGGCTTCCGGGAGCAAACCACCACGAGTAAGACAAATCGAGATTCCAAGAATTGTAGTAGCGGTTTTGGGTGGTTGTATAGGCGGTATTATCTGTCAAAGTTCCATTATCTTGTAGGCTCATGAATTTATTATTCAATGCGTAACTCAAATAATGGCGCACCGATAGATTAAAGTTCATGACATTATTAATAGAGTATTTCCCTTGTAATGTATTGCCATAAGTGGTTCTGTTTCTGCTAGCAAAAATGGTATTACTACTATTGTCAAATGCTACCCAGCCAACATTGTTATTTTGGTATCCATAGGAAAACGAATAATTTAAAGAAAATTTATCACTAAAACGGTATCTTGGTGTGACAGAGACGTTGAGGTTATATCTGTTTTTTTCGTTAATTATAGCAAAAGAAGGATTGAAATCGACTGCAAATTTTCTGTTGTAATTGGTTGAAAGATAAAACCACGGATTAACAAATTCGGATTGCTGGACGTATTTCATTTCAAAATCGGATCTAGGCTCGTAAAAATCGTATGTTTTCATTGGTCTAAAATTAAAACCGTATCCGTAATAATCATTTTTCTTGCTGGTAGTATTTACATTCAAAGAAAAATTAGCACTTTGAAGTCGATCCGTTCGATTATCAAATTCTAGGTATTCGTTCATTTCAAGATTAAAACTATTAAATCGTTTGGTTGGATTTAATATTCTATAGCTTTGGTTGGTATATAAATTATAGTAATGGGTTTGGTAATTAATGCCCAAATCATTCGGATCAAAATCTTTCGAATAATATTCGGATCCTAATGAATATCTGAATTTGCCACTAGTTTCAGATAAATTGATGGACATTTTATGCCCTTTTTTATTTTCTGAAGTGCCAAAATTATTTATATAACTGTATTTGTAATCTCCTGAAATATTGAAGGTATTTTTTTTAGTATTCAAATCGAATACCAAAGCAGAAACATTAGCATCTCTAAATTCGCCATCTCGAGTTACATTAGTATTTACAAGAGAAACAGAGGAGTTTTTTCTAAAACGTTGGTCCAAAACCAATACATTATAATTTGCTAAAGGTTCTACTAATTCTTTTCGTTCTGCACCGGTAATTGTATTTTTTATTTCGGCAAATGTTTTGTCTGTGACTGCATTTAAAACTCCAATTCCCAATCCGCTTTTGGTTCTTCCAGAAATTTTCAATGCATTTAATAGGTTAACTGTTGCGGGATTTATAGTAAAAGTTTCATCGTTATCTAGATTTGCATCGGTTGATGGACTTCCACCAATTCGTCGGGAATAAAAAATTCCACCTTTGTTAAAAAGATCAGTTCCTTCGGTAAAAAAAGGGCGATTTTCACTAAATTGTTGTTCAAACGGACTTAAGTTTAAAACAACATTATCGTAGACTGTTTGTCCAAAATCGGGAACTAAGATGGCGTCTAAAGTAAAGGCATCGTTAATACCATATTTTATATCCAATCCGCCTTTTAGTTTTCCTGTAGTTTGTTGCTTTGTACTACTTAAATAATAGGAGGAATACGGAATTAGAAACAAGCGGGTAGGAGTTTCTATTTTTTCAATACCGTCTAAAACTCCAGCTTGAACACTTTCATTATTAATTTTATTATCAATTAAATTCCAACTAAACTGCTGGCGATCTCGACTTACATCTCTAAAAAAATTCAATCCCCAAGTTTGTTTTTTATCTGAAGAAAAACGCAAAGCGGCATACGGAATTTTCATTTCAACCACCCAACCATAATTGGTGATTTCTACATGACTATCCCAAATGGCATTCCAAGAATAATCTTCGCCATTATTGTTTGTATAAATGCAATCTAGTTGAACTCCAGCTGCACTAACAATAAATCGAGATTCTTGTTGGCTGTCATTATATCCATTAAGATAAACGGCAAACATATCGGCGGTGGCCAAATTATCTCTAGAGGTTAATTCTTTTCTAATTTTAGTTGGCTCATTATCATATAATACGGCTCCAATATATATGGCATCGTTGTCATAAACCACCTTAACTTCTGTTTTACGCTCTTTAGATTCTGGTTTTCCATTGTCGGGGTTAGTCATTGTGAAATTAGTTGCAATTTCTGAACTTGCCCAAATTTCTTCGTTTAATTTTCCGTCAATAGAAATTTTTTCGGAACAGAATTTTGTTTTTAAACTTTTCTTAGGAGTTTGAGCAAACCCAAAGAAACCAATTAAAAAAAGACAAATAAAATAAATAAAGGTTAATTTCTGCATAATTTGTATTTCGATCGTCAAATTTAAAATGTCTAGATGTACAATAGACTATATAAATTGTTAATTGTTACATTTTTTTAAATTACATTAAAAAAAAACTAGGTATCTTTAATTTAACAAACAAAACAAGCACCTATTTCAAATTAGTAAACACCAAATACTAGGTTAATTATATCACTTGGTCGAATTATTATATCTTTAATCGTTAAATATAATACAATTAACTTGATGTGCCCTAATTGTACTTTTATCTTTGCAATAATTGAAAAGTTAACTTCAACAAATTGAATTTATGAAACGAGCTACTTTACTAATAATTTTTGTGGGACTATTTTTCACTTTTCCGAAAATAAATAAAGGAATTCACCCCAAAAATTATGCAATTCATTCTGCAGTAAATTCTAAGAAATTGGTTTCTATTTATAATGCTTTAAACGCCAATCATTTTCAGCTTCCAAATTTAGAAAGTTTCTCAGAGGCATTAAATGGATTTTATTACTTCAAGCGAAAAGGCTTTTTTCAAAGGGATTTTCTAACTATTATAGATTTTAGTTTGAGTTCTAGAGTAAAGCGTTTATGGATTATTGATTTGGGACAAAATAAAATAATTATGAATTCTTTGGTAGCCCACGGAAAAAATTCTGGAGAGGATTATGCAAATCAATTTTCTAATGCCAATGAATCTAATAAAAGCAGTCTTGGTTTTTATGCAACTGGCGAAGTATACCAAGGAAAACATGGCGCTTCACTAAAACTGGATGGTTTACAAAAAGGGATTAATGATAACGCACGAGAAAGAGCTATTGTAATTCATGGTGCTGATTATGTCTCCGAAAATTTTCTTAAAAACCATAGCCGACTTGGCAAAAGTTATGGTTGTCCTGCTGTTCCGAACGAATTGAGCAAAAAGATAATTGAAACGATTAAAAATAAATCTTGTATCTTTATTTATCATTCCGATAAAAATAATAGTACAAGTTCTAAATTATTATCTCAATCTGTTAAATATAACAATTTAGTATAAAAGGGAGATTTTATTCCTGCGGCATCAATTTCTTTTTCATTAAATAATGAAGACCTATATCTGGTATTGTAAAAGGCGCACCAATTTTTATAAAATGTAATTTTTCATAAAAAGAAACTGCATTTTCTCTAGCGTTAAACCAAATTAAAGAATCTTTTTTGTTTTGAAGGAATTCCTCGCAGTGGCTTATTAATTTTTTACCGATACCTTGTTTTTGAAAAAGTGGTAATATTGCCATTCCTCTAATTTGAAATTGATTTTCTGAAATAAAATTAGTGTTTTTAGAATTAAATAGAGAAACAACTCCAATTAAATTTCTGTCTTTAAAATATCCAAAGTGTACCGTTGTTTCTAGATTATCACCATTAAAATGACAACTTTCTACTGGTTTTCCTTCTCTTAAAACGGGGTGCCGAATTAAAAAGGTTTCCTTTGCATTGATATTTTTAATGAATTCCATATATTTTATAACGATAAATAATTGGTAACAATTTAATAATAAAATCATTAGAGTTTAGTAAATTACAAAATATTTCTTTAAATAAATAAATTTATAAAAATAGTTGCATCCAATGAAACAAATCCTTTATATTTGCAATCACAAAATGCGGAAGTAGCTCAGTTGGTAGAGCTCCAGCCTTCCAAGCTGGTTGTCGCGAGTTCGAGCCTCGTCTTCCGCTCTGCAAAAAACCTCTAATTTATTAGGGGTTTTTTTGTATGTAAAAGTGATTTTTGGAAATAATGAGTCAAATTCTATAGTTATACCTAAATCTTAATTATTGAGTTTCAATGCAGATTAAGGAAAAACATAGCTTGTCATTTCAATTAATTATACACCCTAATAATATCGCCATTTATTTCTACCCGATATTGTTTTAAAGAATATTGTTTTACTGCGCTTTGGCCAGTAAACAGGTTGTAATTTTCATTTCCGCAGGTACAATTAGCATTAGAACCACTTATAATTAATGTAGAACAAGTAGTTAAATCTTGATTAGGGCATGCGCCGTCCCAAGCATTATAAGTTCCCCCAGTATTAAAAATTATAATTCCTCTTGAAGGACCGTTAGCAGGATAGGCTTTAACCGCATTACCAGCAAAATTCAATCCGCTGTAACTTGGTAGATTCTTATTTACATCAATAGAAAAATTATAATTTGGTAAAAAAGGATTGGTGTTGTTAAACTTATCTTTGCTGCATCCAAATAGTAACACAGAAAGTAAAATAAGGAAAAGTATTTTTTTCATTTTAAAAAATTTATCAAAAGATTCGTTTAAAAAATTAATTTAATTAACTTTGTATAGTAATACAAAAATAGGAATTTAATATATTAAATAGTTATCTTTGAAAAACAATCCCGTCCTGATGGGATTTTTTCTATTTTAGGGTAGCGTTTGAAAATTTGTTTGGTATACAAATTACAAAATAATAACTTCATTTAAACATAAGTTAATTGAAGTAAATAAAGAAATGAAATTATGAGCACTGTATCTTATTACACCGCAGAAGGACTAAAAAAATTAAAGGAAGAACTAGACCACTTAAAAAGTGTCATGCGCCCTAAAGCATCTGCCGATATTGCTGAGGCTCGAGATAAAGGTGATTTGTCTGAAAATGCAGAATACGACGCTGCAAAAGAAGCTCAAGGAATGCTAGAAATGCGCATTGCAAAGTTAGAAGAAGTATATTCTAATGCTAGACTAATTGATGAAAGTCATTTGGATACTTCCAAAGTTTTAGTTTTATCCAATGTTAAAATTAAAAACCAAACCAACGGAATGGAAATTACCTATACTTTGGTTGCGGAAAGTGAAGCCGATTTAAAAACAGGTAAAATATCAGTAACTTCTCCAATTGGAAAAGGGTTATTAGGTAAATCAGTTGGTGAAATTGCTGAAATCACAGTTCCTAATGGCACATTGAAATTTGAAATTTTGGAAATATCGAGAGACTAGTCATGTCAAGTATTTTCTCAAAAATAGTGCAAGGAGAAATTCCATGTTATAAAATAGCCGAAGACGAAAACTTTTTGGCTTTTTTAGATGTAAATCCAAATGCAAAAGGACATACTTTATGCATTCCGAAGCAGGAAATAGACAAGATTTTTGATTTAGAAGACGATTTGTACCTTGGATTGATGCAGTTTTCTAAAAAAATTGCATTTGCACTTGAAAAAGCAATTCCCTGCAAACGTATTGGAATGGCAGTAATTGGTCTTGAGGTACCTCACGCACATGTGCACTTAATTCCTTTAAACGAAATGAATGAAATGCGGTTTCAAGATAAAGTTTCCCTAACAAAATTAGAATTTGAATCTATTGTAAAATTGGTTCAAGCAAATTTATAAGGCCTCAAATTCATTATTAATTCCATTAATTTTTTAAATTAGTGGAATTTCTTTTTATAACTAAAAGTCATTTATTCATGAAAAATTATTGTTTGCTTTTTATGTTTCTTTCTAGCTTTAGCTACGGACAATATGAAGTTGTGGACAATATAATGTCCCAAATTCCGGATAGTCTTACCATTTCTACGACTAAAATAGCAGATTTTATTTCTAATAATTTTCAAACACCAAATGATAAAATTAGGGCAGTTTTCATTTGGACCGCCAACAATATTAGTTATGATGTTGTAAATATGCTAAACCAAGACCCAACCAAATCAGAGGACTTTAGGATTAAGACTGTACTAGAAACTAAAAAAGGAGTATGCATGCACTATGCTGCAGTTTTTAAGGATATAGCTAATAAAATTGGTGTTCAGACCTATGTAATAGAGGGATATACCAAACAATATGGAAAAATTGCAACATTAGGTCATGCCTGGTGCGCTTCAAAATTAGAAGGTAAATGGTTTTTATTCGATCCAACGTGGGGTTCGGGATATGTAATAAATGAAAGATTCGTCAAAAAACTAAATAACTCCTTTTTTAAAGCAGAACCTAGTAAATTCATTCTTGAGCACATGCCTTTTGATTATTTGTGGCAATTTCTACCTACACCTGTTACTAATATTGAATTTAATGGAGGTAAAAATGATCCTAAAAAGGCTAAAATAATTTGTGATTTCCAAGTCGAAATAGACCGTTGGGATGGATTATCTGAATCGGATAAAGATTTTGAAGCCGCCGAAAGAATAGAAAAAAACGGTTTGTATAATAAGTTGATTGTAGAACAATACAACTTTAAAAAGAAAAATTTCACGATTTTAAAACAAAATAAAAACATCAATAAACTAAATTTGGTTGTTATTAATTATAATGAAGCTATTGGTTTATTGAATGATTTTTCTCGCTTTCGATTTAATAAATTTAAACCAGAACAATCGGATGAATTGATGCAAAAAAACATGCAAGATTTATTGGATAAAATCAATAAATGTAAAGAAGAGGTTTATAATATTGGATCTGTTGGTACTGAAAACACTCCAAATTTATTGAACCTAAAAAAAATGATTTTAGATGCTGTAGATCAAACCGAAAAGCAAAAAAAGTTTTTAGACACGTATCTGAGTAAAGGATCTGTTGGCAGAAAATTGATGATGAGTAAGTATAGATGATGGATTGTATTAGATTTTAGATTACAATTTTAACTTAATTTATACGAAATCTGCATAGTAGTTCCCATTCCTATTTCAGAATGTGCTACTTTTATTTTACCTGCGTGGTATTCTTCAACAATGCGTTTAGTTAAAGATAAACCTAATCCCCAGCCTCGTTTTTTGGTGGTAAATCCTGGTTCAAAAACACTTTTAAATTGTTTCTTCGGAATCCCTTTTCCAGAGTCGGTTATCTTTATTCTAACCTGTTGTACATCTTTTTCAATTTCCAGAGTTAAGTCGCCTTTGCCTTTCATAGCATCAATAGCATTTTTCATTAAATTTTCTATCGTCCAACTATGTAATTCAGGATTTAAAGAAACAAAAATAGATCCTTTAGGAGCTACAAAATTAAAGGTAACTTGTTGCGAAAATCTGGATTTTAAATAATCAAAAGAGTTAAGAGTCTCTTCAATAATATCTTTTTTTTCTAATGCTGGTTCGGAACCAATTTTAGAAAATCTATCCGCAATAGTTTGTAGTCGATTGATGTCTTTTTCAATTTCTGTTAGAATTGTTTCCGAAATAGTATTAGCTTTCATAATTTCCAGCCAACCGATTAATGATGATAGAGGAGTTCCTATTTGATGTGCAGTTTCTTTTGCCATTCCTGCCCAAAGTTTATTTTGGGTCGCCATTTTGTTGCTTTTATAAAAATTATAAACCAAGGCTCCAAATAGAAAGATAATTAATAATAATGCAATTGGATAGTATTTTAACTTATTCAATAAGGAAGAGTCGCCATAATATAATTTATGAATTTTACCTTCTGAAATATTAATGATAATAGGATCGTTTTGACTTTTTAGTTGTTTCAAAAAAGCAATTAATTTAATTTTGTTTTTTTCAATATCAGAATCAATATTTCGGGTATTTACAATGGAATCTTTTTCTGTAACAATAATTGGAATGCTCGCGTTTTGAATAATTTGTAATGGCAGCTCGACATCTGCATTAGGATCTTCGCTATTCATCTTTTTTTGAGCCAAAGCCCATTGTTGCATTTTTATCCGTTCTTCATTTTTAAATATTTGAAAAAAAGAATAGGTATTCCATAAGATAAGGCTCACTATAAAAAAGGAAGCGAAAATAATAATCCAACGTGTATTATTTCTTTTATCGGAAAACTGCATGAATTTTTTTGTTTAAAAGTAAGAAGAAATAATTTAATTCATTCAAAATAGTCTATTAACACACTGAATTCCACTATAAAATAAGTGAAGTTATTTAGAAAAAGTAGATAAAATCACCGTAATGGATATCCAAACTACCCCATGAATAAGGAGACATTTGGCATAACTTTGATTTCCGTAAAGTTGTTTTATTAAATGTACCATAAAATAAACGATACTAATTGGCACAAATAAGTACAATAACATTACGCCGACATTAGGTGTATTGCCATGACTTGGAAAAAGTTCATAACACACACCTGCAATTAAAATATATATAGTATAAAAAGCGATTGCTATATTTTCTTTAGAGAATTTGTTGAAGTTCATTGGTTTTGAAATTACAATTGAATTTGTCGTTCTATTTGCTGGTCTAATGAGATGAAGGTTTCAGTTCTGGAAACGCCGTCAATGGGTTGAATTTTAGTATTTAAAAGTTGCATTAAATGTTCGTTGTCTTTGCAGATAATTTTGATCAAGATGCTCCAATTCCCTGTGGTATAATGGCATTCTAGCACCTCTGGAATTTTACGTAATTCTTTTACAGCCTCTGAATTGCTTGCTGCTTTCTCTAGATATACGCCAATAAATGCCATGGTTTTATATCCTAAAACTTTATTGTTGATGATGAATTTTGATCCTGAAATAACACCTGCTTCTTCTAGTTTTTTTAAACGTTGGTGTATGGCAGCTCCCGAAATCCCTATTTTGTTTGCAATTTGCAAAATTGGCTTTCGAGCATCCTCCATTAGATTTCGAAGGATTTCTTTATCGATGCCGTCTATTTCTATTTGAAGTTGGTTGACTTTCATTAGTGCTAATTTTAAAGCAAAAATAAGAATATTGTTTCAATTGTAAAGTAAAAATCGATTATCACTAATAATTTTACAAAAGACATCTCCTTTCTAGCCCCGATTGAAGCAATCCGCCATGCGGTGCGTAAAGCGGGAATGACATTTGCTAAAATGCCTAACCTTTCGCTCCTGAAAAAACTTATAAACTAATAAACTTTAAACCTTAAAACCTCAGTAATTTAATTGGAAGTTACTAATTTATCTGGATTGTAGCCAATATAGGGCATTGCAGTTTCTTTGAAAATCACACCAAATTCTTCCAATTCCTTTAAAATAGGTTCGTAAACTTCTTTGCTAATTGGAAGTTGAACGCCTGGAGTTGTAATTTTTCCGTTTAGGATTTGTAAAGTGGCTATTGCTACTGGAAGACCGACGGTTTTTGCCATGGCAGTGTAGGTTTGGTCATCGCCAATGCACACCATTTTGGAATCAATTTGGTATTGTTGTCCTTGTATTTCATAGCCAAATTTATGGTACATGACAATCATGTCTTTGTCTTTTGGTTGTAGGGTCCAACTATCATTAAGGATACGCTCTAATATTTGTGCAGGAGTTGCATTTTTTAATTCAACTTTTTTATTAGGATTGAATAAATCAAGTTCTAATAGTTTGTCCCACATTATGTCGTCTTGCTCAATATTTAGTGCCAAGCGAGTTTTAATTTCTACTGAATCTGTAGGATGGTAAGGTAAAAACGAATTTGTGAATTCGCGGAAACTCATGTTCTCCGAGTTTTCCATTGTATACGTGTCATCAGTCATGCCGAGTTGTACAAACATGTTCCAAGCCTTAGAAAAACCAACTCTTCGGATGGTTCCACGATAAAGTGTAAGAGCATCGTCTAGGCCATAAACGCTTCGGTATTTTAAGGAATCTCTGTTGGCGTAGCCTTCAAATTTTCCGTAACCTTCAACCATTAAAAATTCGGTTCTTCGGAATAATTTGGTGTAGGGGATGTATTTGTATTTTCCTTCTTGAATGAATTTGGCAGCGCCACCTTGACCTGCAAGTACTACATTTTTTGGTGCCCAGGTGAATTTGTAGTTCCAAAGATTGTTGTCGCTTTCTGGTGCTACTAGTCCGCCACAAAAGGATTCAAAAAGTATTATTTTGCCGCCTTTTTCTCGTATTTCTTCTATAACTTTCATGGCGCTCATGTGATCAATACCTGGATCTAGACCAATTTCGTTCATGAAAATCAGTCCGTTTTCTTTGGCAGCAGCATCTAATTCTTGCATCGCATCCGAAACATAAGAAGCGGTAACCATGTGTTTTTTGTTAGTTATGCAGTCTTTGGCAACTTCAATGTGCAAATGTGCTGGAAGCATAGAAATCACGATGTCGGCCTTGGCAATTTCAGAACGTCTTTGTGATTCATCATTAATATCTATAGCAATTGCTGTTGCATTAGGATGATTATTGGTTTTTCGTTGTGCTAATTCTAACGAAATATCGGCAATGGTAAGGTGCAGATTTTCTTGCGATGATTTATTTAAAAGGTACTGTATAAGTGAAGATGCAGAGCGGCCGGCGCCTATGATTAGTATATTTCTCATAATTTGTTTGTAAATCGAATACAAATTTAGGAATTTGTAATGATTTGACGCTCTTTTTTGATAAAAACAAAAAAGCCTGTTTAAATTGTAGAACGTGCTCTATAATTTGTTAATTAGAATTACTATAAACCCTATAAACCCTCTAAATCTTTTAGATCTTCTTTCTTAGATTCTACTTTTTGCTGTTCAAATTTAGTATCTACCGCAACTTTATCTTTTATCAAAAAGGTTTTGCCTAAAATTACTAGCGCGCAGATATAAGTAACGATGAAAAGTATCTTAGTAAATTTTCGCTGAACGGCATCCGATTTTTTAAATGCTAAAAAAATAAAAAGTAATGCCATTCCGATAGGCGCAAGCGCCAGAGTACCTAGAGGCAATACTGAAAAAATAACACTAATGATGGATAAAACGGTGGCAATAATTAAAAAAAGTTTTCTCATAATTATATTCCAGTTGCTGAGATTAATGTTAATTGACCAGTGCCAACAGGAATACTAAATTTCATTAAAACTGGTACTTTTTTAATATCGGCAGTTAAGTAAATTAGGTTTTTATCTTTCCCTTTTAGGACGTCAGTTTTGGCACCGATAGAAAGTTTGTAACAATTTTTAGAACCTAAATTTCCTGCAGAAACGGTTTCTGTACCTAATAATTTTATAGATACTGGAATTTGTTTTTCGTCAAAAACAGCAACAAATGATTTAGATTCTCCGGTTTTCATTTTGGCGATGTCCATAGTTCTTAATTTATACATTAAGGAAACAACGTCTAGTGAGGAACTTCCAACATTAAAGGTTCTTGTTTCTTCGGGAGTGTTTTTTCTTTTAGAAGTACTGGTAACCGAATTACCTTTAAAAGCATATTTTTCTTTTTTTGTCCAGCCGCCTTCATCAATGCTTCGTTTGTATAAGCTCGGTTTCAAAGTATTTGGATCTACATAGGATTCGTAGGAATCTCTAATTTTGAAGAACTTATCCCATTTTGCATAGGTTGCCAATTCGCAGTTTAGATGTAAATACGAGTTTTTGGATGTCTTTACCATTTCAGTTGAAAGAGTCACTTGAGCCAATTGAGTCATTAGTCCGCTCATATTAAAGGACCCAACAAATATCAAATTTTCACCAGATGGAATTCCATTATTAATATCTGTTTTAAAAGAACAAAAAATCAAAATTAGGGCAAGTGAAAATAGAGTTTTTTTCATAAAAAAAATATTTAAATGCAAATATAAAAGTTAAAAAATTGTTTTATGTAAAAGAAAACACAAATGTGCTTCCTAATTAGATAGATAACTTATAAATTTGATTAAAATTATATTCTTACTAAAAATGAACAATAAAATAGTAGCAACATCGGCTTTTTTTGGAATGACTTCTATTGTTTTGGGTGCTTTTGGAGCACATGCCTTGAAACAAGTCTTAACTATTGACCAGCTAACCACATTTGAAACAGGAGTGAAATATCAAATGTACCATGCTTTGTTTTTATTGTTTTTGAGTTTGAATACCCATTTGAGTGATAATTTAAAAAAAACGATATTATTAGTAACAATTTTAGGAGTCATTTTGTTTTCAGGTTCTATTTATTTATTAGCTACTGATAGTATGAACACATTCAATTTCAAGGTTATAGGATTTGTAACTCCAATAGGAGGTTTACTTTTAATTGTTGCATGGAGTATTGTAATGATAAAATTTTTCCAAAAAAAAATATAATTATCTTATTAACTATAACGTTGTAATAATAAATTTTTACCTTTGCTAAACTATTATTAATTGCAACTAAAGAATTTTTTATGGATAACTACGTCTCGTCTACGAAATCGATTTCGTTAAATCAATATGGAATCCAAAACCCTAAAGAAATTATTCATAATCCCTCCTTTGAATTTTTATTTGAAGAAGAACTAAAACAAGGTTTGATTGGTTATGAAAGAGGTCAACTTACGGATCTAGGAGCTGTAAATGTTATGACTGGTGAGTTCACTGGTCGTTCGCCAAAAGACAAATACATTGTTAAAGACAGCATTACTGAAAATACAATTTGGTGGAATTCTGAAAAAGCAGTAAACGACAACAAGCCAATTTCTCAAACTACTTGGACTGCTTTAAAAGAAACTACCGCTGAACAACTTTCGGGAAAACGATTATTTGTTGTAGATGCTTTTTGTGGTGCAAATGAAAACACCCGATTAAAAGTTCGTTTTATTATGGAAGTTGCTTGGCAAGCACATTTTGTAAAAAATATGTTTATTCGCCCTACGGAAGAGGAATTAGAAAATTTTGGTGAACCAGATTTCGTTGTAATGAATGGTTCTAAAACCAGTTTTAAAGATTATAAAAACCACGGATTAAATTCGGAAGTTTATGTCGCCTTTAATCTTACTGAAAAAATGCAGTTGATTGGAGGTACTTGGTATGGCGGTGAAATGAAAAAAGGATTGTTCTCTATGATGAACTATTATTTGCCATTACAAGGAATAGCATCAATGCATTGTTCTGCTAACAAAGGTGCTGATGGGGATGTTGCTATTTTCTTTGGATTATCTGGAACAGGAAAAACCACTTTATCTACTGACCCAAAGCGAGAGTTAATAGGAGATGACGAACACGGATGGGATGATGATGGTGTTTTTAATTTTGAAGGAGGATGTTATGCTAAAACCATAGATTTGAGCAAAGAAAACGAACCCGATATCTATGGTGCAATTACTAAAGACGCTTTATTAGAAAACGTTACGGTAGATGCAGGTGGAAAAATTGATTTTAAAGATGGTTCGGTTACTCAAAACACAAGAGTTTCGTATCCAATAAACCACATTCAGAATATAGTAAAACCAGTTTCCAAAGCAGGTCATGCTACAAAAGTTATATTTTTAACTGCAGATGCCTTTGGAGTAATTCCTCCAGTTTCTAAATTAACTCCTGAGCAAACTAAATATTATTTCCTTTCAGGATTTACGGCTAAATTAGCAGGAACCGAAAGAGGAGTAACAAAACCAGAGCCAACTTTTTCTGCTTGTTTTGGTAAAGCATTCCTTTCTTTGCATCCAACACAATACGGACAAGAATTAGTCAAGAAAATGGAAGAACACGAGGCTACTGCCTATATGGTTAACACCGGCTGGAACGGAACAGGCAAGCGAATTTCTATTAAAGACACTCGTGCTATTATTGATGCTATTCTAGATGGTTCCATTGAAAAAGCAGAAACTAAAACAATTCCAATTTTCGATTTTGTAGTACCAAATTCTTTGCACAATGTAGATTCTGCAATTTTAGATCCTAGAGATACATACATAGATGTTGCAGAATGGAATTCTAAAGCAGAAGATTTAGCAGGTCGATTCATTGCAAATTTCGTTCAATATACCTACAATCCAGAAGGTAAAAATCTTGTTCTAGCAGGCCCTAAATCACTCTAAACAAACGAAAATTGTTCGGTATTAATACTGGATTTTTTTATTAAAAAAAACCCCCAAATTCATCCGGAAGGATTTGGGGGTTTAGTATGTGAAAACTTTAATTTTTTTATTTACCTTTATTGGCTTCTGCAACATAACGTTCTAAAGCCATAGTCATAGAAGGTGTTTCTGGAGTTGGAGCCAGAATGTCAATGCGCAATCCATGTTCTAGAGCTTCTTTTTGTGTAGTGCTGCCAAAAACAGCGATTCGAGTTTCATTTTGTTTAAAATTAGGGAAGTTTTTAAACAAAGATTTAATTCCTGTTGGGCTAAAGAATGCTAAAACATCATAATAAACATCGGCCAAATCAGAAAGATCACTCATAACTGTTTTATAAAAAACAGCTGGAGTCCAATCAATTTTTAAATTGTTTAATGTGGTTGGAGCATCAGCATTCAGTTGGTCAGATGCTGGTAACAAGTACTTTTCGTCTTTATATTTTTTGAAAAGAGTCGCCATGTCGGCAAAGTCTTTTTGTCCAACATAAATCTTACGTTTTCTATAAACTACATATTTTTGTAAATAGAAAGCAATAGCTTCCGATTGGCAAAAATATCTTAAGTCTTCAGGTACTTTATAACGCATTTCTTCGGCAACTTTAAAGAAGTGATCCACTGCGTTTTTACTAGTTAGAATTATAGCTGTAAAATTTTTTAAGTCAATTTTCTGAGCTCTAACATCCTTAGCGCTTACGCCTTCTACATGAATAAAAGAGCGAAAATCTATTTTTACCTTGTGTTTTTGTTTTAAATCAAAATAAGGTGAATTATCTACTTTTGGTTCTGGTTGTGATACCAAAATCGTTCTTACTTTCAAGTTTGACATGTTGTGCTCTAATTTTTTGTAATCAAATAATATATGAAATAATATGGAGCTATTTCAAGAGCGCAAAGATACAAAATAAAATAAAAGAACTTACTAAATATCAAATTTTGATAAATTTTTAAAGAAAGAAAATAAGTAAGTAAATTTATTGTTAATAAAATAACAATAATGGTGTATATTACTGCATTTGGAATATAATTATTATAGAAAAGAATTAGTGTTACAGGTAATAATAAAAGTCCTGTATATGTTCTAAATGTAACTTTTTGAAGATTAAACTGCTCAATGACTTCTTCAATTCCAAAAACAGTTGCAATTATTTTCTCTAATAAGAATTTAGAAAGAATAAAAACTGTAAGAAGAGTAAATATGCGGACAAATAAAATCCAATCTGTTTTTTCGCCCAATCCTAAGTGAAAGAAAATTAATTGAATAAAAAAAGAAAGTGAAATCAGATTAACTGTTACAAGCAGCACATTGAAACCACTTATTAAATGCGAACTTTCTCTATAAATTTTACTGTATTTATCAGAAATAATAAGTTTAATAAAATCGTTGAAACGAGAATCAAATGCTGATTTTGCAATAGCAATAAAGACTAATGAAAATACGAAAATAAGGGTGGCCCAGTCTTTATTTTCTATCAATCTTGGATGTAATTGTAGTGTTATCATGAGTTGCAAAATTACTAAATTTTATTTGTTGATATTATTGGAACTCACCATTTGTGATTTTTTTCGAATAAAAACAGTTGCACCCAATGGGCTTTTATTCTAAATCTTCAATTTGTGCAACTTCAATTCCAGCCTTAACCAAAAAGTCAATTCCTGATGTGTCGCGATAGCCATTTTTATAAACTACTCTTTTAATTCCTGATTGGTGAATTAGTTTGCTGCACTCTTTGCATGGTGAAAGTGTAATGTAAAGAGTAGCATTATCGCAAGTTTGGGTAGAACGCGCAACTTTTAATATTGCGTTTGCTTCAGCATGTAGGACATACCATTGGGTTAATCCATCGCCATCTTCGCAGCAGTTTTCAAAGCCAGAAGGAGTGCCGTTATATCCGTCAGAAATAATCATTCTGTCGCGAACTATTATTGCTCCAACTTGTTTTCGTTTACAATATGAAAGCTTGCTCCATTCTGCAGCAATTCTTAAATAAGCTTTATCGTATTTATTTTGTTTTTTATCTTTCATTTTTTCGCAACTAATGCTCAAAGTATAAACAGTTGAGGTTTATTTTTCCAATTTCTACAAATATAACTAGTGATTTGCTCTAAATAAAACTTATTTCCTCCAAATTGGATTTTCTAAAATCAAAGGGACTACAACTCCAAGAACAAAACTGGACATGATAAGTACAAAATCACGTTTATTAAATCGGAATAAAGTTTGCGCTATAAAAGCAACAATTAAAACGGCAATAACAACTATTATTTGAGCTACTTCTATACCAATTGCAAATTCCAATAAAGGCACTAGTTTATCTGTTGGTTTTCCGGGTAAAAGGGTGTTAAAATAATTTGCAAACCCTAATCCGTGAAGGATTCCAAAGAAAATAGTTACCACTGCAATAAAAGTAATAGAACTATTTTTAGATGATTTGCCAACTATAATAATATTATAAAATGCAGTTATTAAAATCGTAGCTAAAATTAACAATTCTACCCAACTATTTAAAACTTTTACAATATTAAAAACTGAAAGTAATAACGAAATAGTGTGCCCGAGAGTAAAACTAGTAATCAAAATAATGATTCGTTTCCAATCTTTAGCAATGTAAGGAACTGATAAGGCAATCAAAAAAAGCAAATGGTCATAAGCATGTAAGTTTAGTACATGCATAATTCCTGTTTTTAAAAAAATTACAAATTCGTCCATTGTTAATTGTTGTTAAACCTTTTGTAATTGTAAACTTACAAATTATTTTGAATTACCATTAAAAAAAACACCCCTAAATAGTATCTAACTTTTTAGGGGTGTTTTAATAAATCAGAAATTTTTATTTAAATTCATTCATAAACTCTTCGGCTTTTTCAACCATATTCAAACTTCCGCAGAAGAAAGGCACCCTTTGGTGCAAATCTGTAGGCTCAATTTCCATAATTCTGTTATAGCCATCGCTGGCTTTTCCTCCTGCTTGTTCAGTAATAAAAGCCATTGGATTGCATTCGTATAATAATCTTAATTTTCCGTTTGGAGCTTTAGAGCTTGTAGGGTAAATATAGATTCCGCCTTTGATCATGTTTCTATGAATATCCGAAACCAAACTTCCAATATATCTTGAAGTATATGGGCGATCTCCTTCTTCCAACTGACAGTATTTTAAGTAATTTTTCACTCCATTAGGAAAATGTACGTAATTTCCTTCATTAATAGAATAAATAGTACCATCCTTAGAAAACTGCATATTCGGATGTGAAAGATAAAAAGTTCCAATTGCTGGGTTTAAAGTAAATCCGTTTACCCCGCAACCGGTTGTATAAACCAACATTGTTGAAGTACCGTAGATAACATATCCTGCAGCAACTTGGTTGATTCCTTTTTGCAAAAAATCCTCCGTTGTAACGGGTGTTCCTAATGGAGAAACCCTTCTGTAAACTGAAAAAATTGTTCCTACAGAAACATTCACATCAATATTAGAAGACCCATCCAAAGGATCCATTAAAACTACATATTTATTATTGTGGCTATTATCGTTTCCTGCAACGGTAATAAAATCATCGTTTTCTTCCGATGCAATTCCGCATACAATTTCACGATTAATTAACGTTTGAATAAAAACTTCATTGGCATAAACATCTAGTTTTTGCTGGTCTTCCCCCTGAATGTTTTGCTCTCCAGCAGCTCCAATTATATCTACTAAACCGGCTTTATTTACTTTATAGTTTACAACTTTAGCTGCTAATCGAATGGAGTTAATGATCCTAGATAATTCTCCTGAAGAATACTGAAATGCATTTTGATTTTCAATAATAAATTCTCCTAAAGTTGTGTTTTTTGTTTCCATTTTAATTATCCGTTGCAATTAGGGCGTAAATTTAAGTTTTTTCCAATTAAAAACATAAGAAAATTGCTTGGGAAGAGAAGTATTTTAAACTAATTTCTTTATCTTTGATATAAATCAAATAATATGAAATCAAAAACAACACTAACCTTAATCTTAATAACCTTTTTAGTCTTTTCGAAGAGCACTGCGCAAATTAATTTAGGAGAAAGAGCTCTAGGAGCACTTCAAAATGGAATGGCAGCTTTCACTTTTAGCGATGAAGATGCGGCAAAATTATCAAAAGAAGCAGTTCGAAAATTAGACTCAACCAACGTTTTGGCTGGACCAAAAGACGGCTATGCTCTTAGATTAAATAGAGTTTTTGGAAAACATAGCGCTGAAAATGACTTGAAATTAAATTATAAAGTATATTTAACTAAAGATGTAAATGCTTTTGCATGTGCCGATGGAAGTGTTCGCGTTTTCTCTGGTTTGATGGATATTATGGACGATACCGAATTGCTAGCGGTAATTGGCCACGAAATTGGTCACGTTGCTAATCATGATTCTAAAGATGCTATGAAAGCGGCCTATAGAAAAGCTGCAATAATAGATGCCGCAGCTTCACAATCGGATAAAGTTGCCAAACTAACAGATGGCCAGTTAGGTCAAATAGGGAGTGCCATAATTGACAATCATTTTAGCAGAAAACAGGAATCTCAAGCCGATGCATTTGCTTATGAATTTTTGAAAAGGAACAGTTATAATGTTAATGCTGAAGAAGCAGCGTTTAATGTTTTAGTTAATTTAAGTCAAGGTGAAACAGGCACTTTTTTAACAAAAATGATGAGCAACCATCCCGACTCTAAAGAAAGAGCCGAAATTGCTAAAGGCAGAGCACAAGCAGATGGCTTGTATAAAGCATATGTTGCTAAGCCCATAAATAATAAAGCGACAACTACAAAAGTTCCTGTTAAAAAGCCTTCTAAGAAAAAATAATTTTTTTCTAATCATCCATAAAATCTCAAATATGAATACTTAGTATTTGGACTTGGGATTTGTTTTTTACATTTATACCCAATTTTATAGAACAATAAAATATATGATAATACGAAAAGGAATTTCTAGCGATATGCCATCTGTTTTAGCATTAATAAAAGAGTTAGCTATATTTGAAAAAGAACCCGACGCCGTTGAGGTAACTGTAGAGGACTTAATTAGAGATGGATTTTCAGAGAACCCTTTGTTTCATTGTTTTGTTGCTGAAGAAGATCAAGGAAATTTTTCAAAACAAATAATAGGAATTGCTTTATTCTACTACCGTTACTCTACCTGGAAAGGCAAAACCATCCACTTAGAAGATTTAATTGTTAGACAAGATAAACGCGGAACTGGCGCCGGAATGGCTTTGTATAGCGAAATTATCCGTCAAGGAAAAAGTGATAAAGTGCGAAGAATAGAATGGGCTGTTCTAGATTGGAATACTCCAGCTATCAATTTTTACAAAAAAACAGGCGCAAAGGTTTTAACAGATTGGCATTTGGTTCAAATGGACGAACAGGGAATGGAGACTTTTTATAATTCGAATTTGTAACTTTAAATTTCTTTTTTATAGATTTGGAAATTATTTAATTAGGGTATTTAATTATTGGAATTTTTAAAGTATGAGAATTTTTAAATTTGGTGGCGCTTCTGTAAAAGATGCAGATGGAATAAAAAATGTATTGGATGTTTTGCAAAAAGTAGGCCATGAAGATTTGTTAGTAGTTATTTCCGCAATGGGTAAAACCACCAATGCTTTGGAAATTGTTATTAAAAATTACTTCGAAAAATCAACTGCTTTTCATGCCTCATTACAAGAAGTTAGAAAATACCACAACCAAATTTTATTAGATTTATTTGATGATGAAGAACACGATGTTTTCTTTACAGTAAATAGCCATTTTGCCGATTTAGAATATTTTTTACGCAGCAACAAATCACCCAACTATAATTTTGTTTACGACCAAGTAATAAGCTACGGAGAAATTGTTTCTACAGCTATTGTTTGTCATTATTTTAACGAAAAAGGATTAAAAAACAATTGGATTGACGTTAGAAATTTCATCAAAACCGATACAAATTATCGTGATGCTGAGGTAAATTGGGAGCAAACCCAAAAATTAATTTCTAAAGGAATTAAGAAAAAATCGTTAAACATTACGCAAGGATTCTTAGGATCGGATGAGAATAATTTCACCACTACATTAGGAAGAGAAGGATCTGATTATTCTGCTGCAATTTTCGCGTATTGCCTTAGTGCAGAAAGTGTAACTATCTGGAAAGACGTTCCTGGAGTGATGAATGCTGACCCAAGGTATTTTGAAAATGCTGTCTTGTTAAATCAAATTTCCTATCGCGAAGCAATTGAGTTGGCTTTTTATGGCGCTTCTGTGATCCATCCAAAAACGTTACAACCTTTACAAAAAAAGGAAATTCCGCTTTATGTAAAATCATTTATAAATCCTTTACTTCCGGGAACTAGCGTTTCTAAAGGAGAAGATTTAGAACCAAAAACCTCTTGTTTTATAGTAAAGAAAAACCAGTTGTTACTTTCTTTATCTTCTATAGATTTCTCTTTTATTATGGAAGAAAACATCAGCGAGATTTTTGCATTATTTCATCAATTCAAAATGAAGGTGAGTTTAATTCAGAATTCTGCTATCAGTTTCTCTGTTTGTATGGAAGATAAATTTAACAATTTTAAAGAAATGAAGGCATTGCTTGCTAAAAAATTCAAAGTTTCTTATAATGAAAACGTGTCGTTATATACCATCCGACATTTTACTAAAGAAGCTGCCGAAATGGTTGAGAAGGATAAAGTTGTTTTGTTAAAACAATCCTCGAGAGAAACCATGCAGGTGGTTACTAAGGAATAAATCCCATATAATTTCCAATTATAAATACTACTTTTGACATTTACGAGTTATCTTATTTATGTTGAAAAATAGCTTTTTATGGATTTTAATATTTTGTTTTTCGGGTGCTTTTGCTCAAGAAATTGAAACGCCCTATAAAAATAAAAAAATTGCCTATTCCAAAGACACTATTGCAATTGACAATGTGAGCATCAACCACTCGTTTTTCAAAATCCTTGACAAACAAGGGAATCCTGTAGATACTTCGTTTTATTATATGGATTTTCAAAAGGCCAAATTGGTTTTTAAAAATAATTACGTTGCCAAAGATTCACTAATAATTAGGTATTTAAAATTCCCAGAATTCCTAACCAAAACTTACTCTATTTATGATGATGCAAGAGTAATTTCTAACGAAGCGGGTAATTTATATGCTTTTAAAAGAGAGGATATAAAACCCTTCAAGCCTTTTGATGGGTTGAATACTTCTGGAAGTATTACCCGGGGAATTACCATTGGAAACAATCAAAATTCTACACTCAATTCCAATCTCGATTTACAAATAACCGGAAGGATTTCTAATAAAGTTTCAATTAGAGCCTCTATTCAAGACACGAACATTCCTCTGCAAAGTGGCGGTTATTCTCAGAAATTAGATGAATTTGATCAAATATTTATCGAATTGTTTTCAGATAAATGGAATATTCGTGCAGGAGATTTATTTTTAGAAAACAGGCAATCGAAGTTTTTGAATTTCAATAAAAAAGTACAAGGATTATCTACTCATTTCACACTTGGAACAAAAGAAAACAAAACGGATATATTTGCATCTGCAGCATTAGTAAGAGGGCAATATGCCAAAAGCAGTTTTACTGGGAAAGAAGGAAATCAGGGACCTTACAAATTAAAAGGCAATAATGGTGAATTGTATGTGTTGGTTATTTCGGGTTCGGAGAGGGTGTATGTAAACGGAATTCTACTAAAACGTGGAGATAACAACGACTATGTAATAGATTATAATGCTGGCGAGATAAAATTCACTTCCTTGTTTCCTATAACTTCCGAAATGCGAATTGTAGTAGAATACCAATATTCTGAAAGAAATTATACTCGATTTGTAACTTATACTGGAGCAACTCACGAAGAAGAAAAATGGAGTGTTGGTGGTTTTTTATATTCGGAAAATGACGTAAAAAATCAACCATTACAACAAAATCTTTCTACGGATCAGGTTGCAATATTAAAAAATGCTGGTGACGATGCTTCCTTAATGGTAGCTCCTTCTGCTTATTTAGACAGTTATTCAGAAAATAAAATTCTGTATAAAAAAATAAATATAGGGGGCGTAGATGTCTTTCAATATTCGAATGTTTCTACTGATGTTTTATACAATGTAAAATTCACTTTGGTAGGTAATTATTCAGGAAATTATATTTTATCCAATAGCGCAGCCATAGGAAAAATCTACGAATACATAGCGCCAATTGGTGGAATTCCACAAGGAAATTACGAACCTATTACCAAATTAGTAGCCCCAACCAAATTGCAAATTGCTACTTTTTTAGGAAAACTAAATCCGTCTGAAAAATCCAGTTTCGATTTTGAATTGGGCGTAAGTAACAACGACTTGAATTTATTTTCCAATCTTGACGATTCCAATAATAAAGGAATTGCCATTAAATTGAATGGAAAACAACGATTGTATTCGGGAAAATTTCTGTTGGATGCTTTTGCAAATTATCAGCTAATTCAAAGTAATTTCAAAACAATTGAACGGTTATTCACCATAGAATTCAACCGCGATTGGAACATTAGCAATCCATCGGGAAATCAAAGTTTGTTAATTTCGGGTTTGAATTTTGATTTTAAAGAAAAGGGAACTATTAAATACCAACTAGAAAAATTAGATTTCACAAACAGTTTTTTGGGAACGCGACACGTAATTCAAGCAAATATCAAACAGAATAATTTTGTGGTATCTGAAAAAGGAAGTTATTTAAAAAGTTCTGGCGAAATCTCTAATTCTTCTTTTGTGCGAAATCAAACTTTGGCAAAATACCATTTCAAAAAAAATTGGGTTGGAGCAAGTTTTAGAGCAGAAGACAACCAAGAGAAAGTAGTTGCAAGTAATAATTTTAGTACTTTAAGTCAAAAATATTCCGAAATTGGTAGTTTTTTGGGTAGGGGAGATAGTTTGAAAGTTTTTACCGAAGTAGGTTATTTGCATCGAAACAATGATAGTGTGCAAAACGGTTTTTTGAAAAGAGTTAATACTTCGAACTCTTATTACATAAAGTCAAAATTAATTCAAAATCAAAAAACCAATCTATCTGCATTTGTAAATTATAGACATTTATCTTTTTCTGACACTACCAAACCTACTGAGCCCTCATTGAATTCTAGAATTTTGTATAATGACAATTTTTTCAATCAAATTATTCAAGTTAACTCTGCCTATGAAACCGTTTCTGGAACAATTGCGCAGCAAGAATTCACCTATTTGCAAGTCAATCCAGGGCAGGGAGTTTATATGTGGAATGATTACAACAGCAACGGAATTCAAGAATTACAAGAATTTGAAGTGGCACCTTTTCCCGATCTAGCCAAATACATTAGAGTGTTTTTACCTAACCAGATATTTGTGAAAACGCATCAAAATAAATTTTCTCAATCCATAACTTTATCTCCATCGAAGTGGATGAACGAAAAAGGTTTGCAAAAACTGCTTTCCTATTTTTACAACCAAACCTCCTTTTCAATGGATCGGAAAATCCTTAGAAATTCGGATAATTTCAATTTAAATCCGTTTTCAACTAGTTTAGAAAATTTATTGGGATTGAATACTAATTTCAGAAATAGTTTGTTTTTTAACCGGGGGAAACAAGACCATTCTGTCACCTACACTTTTTTAAATAGTCATGTAAAAAGTTTACTTTCTATAGGCTCACAAGAAAATTCGTCCCAGTCTAACCAATTGCAATATGCTCATTTATATAATAAAAGTTGGCTGTATAATATAGACACTTCTGTTTCAAAATCAAGCAGCATTTCGGACAATTATGCTACAAGGAATTTTGAATTGAACAATTATGGGTTGTCTCCAAAAATTTCTTATTTATTTTCAAATAATAAAAGTTTGTCTTTTGTATATGAAATAAAAAACAAAGAAAATACTATTAACGGTAAGGAAACACTAAAGCAACATCGATTAGGAATTTTATTTACTTATTCAGGAGAAAAGAAAATTACGATAAACGGAGAATTCTCTTTATACGATAATGCGTTTTTAGGAAACCAACTTTCTCCGGTTGCTTTTCAAATGTTAGAAGGATTGCAGGCAGGAAAAAATACCACATGGCGTTTGCTTTTACAGAAAAATCTTACACAATATTTAGACTTAAACATAAATTATCAAGGCAGAAAATCGGATACTAGCCAAACAATTCACACTGGAAGTGTTCAGTTACGCGCTTTTTTTTAACAGTAATATTATTAATAAATTTAGTATTATATAATTATTAATCAATTAGTTAAATAATGTTTATAGGTTGCATAATTTTAGGTATATCCAAAAAATAGTATTTAAATACTTTGTTCTAAATAAATTTTTTTTAATTTTTTTAAAAATAAAAATACTTCTAGAAATTATTTTTGTAAAATTATTTTTTGTAACTTTAATTATAACTATAAATAAAAAACCCTTATGAAAAAAATGATTTTATTGTGTTTAGCAGTTGTTTTTTGTAACACATTCTATGCGCAAGACGCTAAAACAAAAGCCAAAAAAGCAAAGGCAACTACAGAAAAAGTAGTAAAAGGAAAAAAAGAAAAAGTAACAAAAGTTAAATCTTCGGCAACCTCAGATGTTGAAAAAGGAGTCAAAATTAAAACGACTAAAACTGCAAAAGAGGTAACCTCTAAAACCGAGGTTCCAAATAAATCTTTAAAAGGAAAAAAAACTTCTGTTGAAAAAATCACGAATGAAAAAGCTCCCAAAGTTGCTGATAAAGTAACAGGAGATTACAATGGCAATAAAGTTTTTACTGGACCCAAAGGAGGCAAATATTACGTTAATAAAAACGGTAATAAAGTTTATATTGATAAAGACGCTGACAAATAAGCTTTTATCTATTTTTATTAAAAGATCACGGTTATTCCGTGATTTTTTTTGTTTAATTTTTAGTGCTCTACATTCAATAATAAATTACCCAAATTAAATCTTAAAGCCCTTATTTTTAGGCCTATTAACTTTCATGATAAACTATAAATGACTGTTAAACAATATCTTATTCAGGAATCGCTGTAATGCCCTATAGCGCAAGCATTGTTAAAAACTAAAGTGAATTGTGAATAAGTTTGGCTTTCTTTTTTATGTAAAATTAACAACCTTTGTAAATGTTGTAAAATAATTAAAAACCCTGAATTATGTCTTTCATTGAACCTATTCTTAAAGAAAATAAAGATCGCTTTGTAATTTTTCCAATTAAGCATCAAGATATTTGGGAGTGGTATAAAAAACAAGAGGCATGTATTTGGACTGCTGAGGAAATTGATTTGCATACGGATTTAAACGATTGGAACAACAAATTAAACGCTGATGAAAAACATTTTATAAAACATATTTTAGCTTTTTTTGCTGCATCAGATGGAATTGTAAATGAAAATTTAGCTGAAAATTTTGTCAGTGAAGTACAATATCCTGAAGCAAAATTTTTCTACGGATTTCAAATAATGATGGAGAACATTCATAGTGAAACGTATTCTTTATTAATAGATACTTATGTGAAAGATGAGGCTGAAAAAGACGAATTGTTTCATGCTTTAGATAATTTTCCTGCGATCAAAGAAAAAGCAGATTGGGCATTAAAATGGATTGATTCGGATTCATTTGCTGAACGATTGATTGCTTTTGCAGCAGTAGAAGGAATTTTCTTTTCTGGTTCTTTTTGTTCCATTTTTTGGTTAAAAAAACGTGGATTAATGCCAGGATTGACTTTTTCTAACGAACTTATTTCTCGTGATGAAGGTCTTCATTGTGATTTTGCAGTGCATTTACACAACCACCATTTAGTTAACAAAGTTCCAAAAGCTAGAATAACTGAAATTATTACTGATGCTTTAGATATTGAGAGAAAATTCATCACCGAATCGCTTCCAGCAAGTTTAATTGGTATGAACGCTAACTTGATGACTCAATATTTAGAATTTGTTACCGATAGATTATTAGTTGAATTAGGGTGTGATAGAGTTTACAATTCTTCTAATCCATTTGATTTTATGGATATGATTTCACTTCAAGGGAAAACTAATTTCTTTGAAAAACGTGTTGCCGAATACCAAAAGGCAGGGGTAATGAATTCGGATTCTGAATCGAGTAAAATTACTTTCGACGCTGATTTTTAATTCGGAACTATATTTCATCCAATAAAATTTTAAACTACAATTTTGGGATAGCCCAGATTGAAGTGGAAATCCTTTTATTTTTTTCTTTAAAAAATAAAAGATTGCAACGGAAAGCTGGATAAGCTTCAAAAAAAAACTAACAAATAACCCGAAATAGCGAAGGGATTTTCTATTTCACAAAAAACAAATTTATGTACGTAGTAAAAAGAGATGGCCACAAAGAGCCAGTAATGTTTGACAAAATCACAGATAGAATTAAAAAACTATGCTATGGTTTAAATGATTTAGTAGATGCTGTAAAAGTAGCAATGCGAGTAATTGAAGGTCTTTATGACGGAGTTACTACATCCGAGTTAGATAATTTGGCTGCAGAAACTGCTGCATCGATGACTATATCCCACCCAGATTATGCACAATTGGCTGCAAGAATTGCAATTTCTAATTTACACAAAAATACCAATAAGTCATTCTCGGAAACGATGAATGAAATGTATCATTATGTTAATCCGAGAACAAACCAAAAAGCACCATTACTTTCAGAAGAAGTACATAATGTTATTCAATCAAATGCAGAATTTTTAAATTCTCATATTATATACAACCGCGATTTTAACTACGATTATTTTGGTTTCAAAACTTTAGAACGTTCGTATCTATTAAAAATCAATGGTAAAATTGTAGAACGTCCACAACATATGTTGATGCGTGTAGCTGTTGGAATTCACATGAACGATTTAGAATCGGTTATTGAAACTTACGATTTAATGTCGAAGAAATTCTTTACACATGC
>Ga0114971_10000146_pt1 | contig 42053 bp, 35 predicted proteins | sample M_140625_MF_Meta_FD_87320 | JGI IMG/M metagenome (GOLD analysis project Ga0114971, IMG submission 87320) | Freshwater microbial communities from Lake Montjoie, Canada to study carbon cycling - M_140625_MF_MetaG | ecosystem: Environmental > Aquatic > Freshwater > Lake | place: Lake Montjoie... | reverse complement strand
TGATAGTCTCTATATTTTTTAAACCAATCACTCCAATCACTATATCTTGAATGATATAATCCCAAACTAATTGCTAATATATGAACAAATCGTCGCTCATAACTATTTTTACATATTATAATTGTTGTTTCATTACTATTTTTTATATTTAGTAATAAATCATAAAAGTAATCTTTTAGAACAATATTTTCATTCAAAAAACTAACTTCAACATTAGACAATTCCATAATAATATTATAAGTGTATTATTTTTAAATATATATTATATCTATTTAATGGTGCTAAATAAATATGACATCTTATTTCAAAATGGGCGTTTTAAATGTGCAAAGGTGTAAAAAGTCGGCATTTTAAATGTGCAAAGGTATAAAATAAAAATATAATATATGGAAAAAATTAAAAAAGCTGTATCTATAAAAATTGCCAAACAAATTGATGGTACTTGCTGGGCGTATGCGTCAACTACAGTAATATTAAAATTAATGAAAAATATTATTCCCGAGGATTTAGAATATATTGATGAAAATGATACATGCGATTATCAAGAAAATATTGTTGATTTAAATCCTGATAGATGTGGTTTAATAGATTATAATAATATTATTTTATTTAAATATTTATATTATATTCTAACTAACGAATTTGGATGTGATGGATTAATTGATGACAAAGTAATAGAATCATTTAATTGGATTATTCGTGATTTATTAAATAATAAAGAGCCATTAATTGTTAATGAAAATTATCCAAAAGATAGGTTTAATTCAACTCAATATGAAGATATTATTAAATTATTAAATAATTTTAAATTAAAACCAATTACTTATTCATTAATTAATATTAGAGATAGTTTGGATAACAAATTTAATTAAATAGCTAAGATTATTGATAATAATTTATATTTATTAATAGCAATTCATTTAGGAGAAATAAATAGTCATTATAATAATGATTTTTCCTCTTATAAAAAAGGAGAACTAGATTTTAAAAATATAGAATATAATGAAACAACATCTAAAGGATATCTTAATACAAGTAGTAAACACGCAATGACAATTGTTGATTGTGAAAAAGATGAAGATGATAAAAAATATTTTATTATAAAAAATTCTTGGGGAAAAGAATGGGGGAATAATGGATTAATAAAATTAGATATAACAACATTATCAGATTTTAACGTTTTTTATATTAAACCAATATTACCTATACCAGATATAGACATTACAACTGATATAAACATATTAAGAGGAATACTTTTAATTGATATAGATAGATATAGAGATGATTATAGTTTGTTTATAGATAAAATAAACTCTAAAGAATTAAAAATCAATTTAGAAAATTTTTCCGAATATGAAATAATAATTTTATTACAAAAAATTAACCAAATGAATTACCAAAATAAAAATACGAGTATAAATCTGAAATATAAAGGAATTATCAATGTCATAAAGCGATATCTTAAACCAAATACGGGACTCGGAAAAAGTAAAAAGAAAAAAAAAATATATAAATATAAAAATAAAAAAGAACAAAAAAGAACAAAAAAGAACAAAAGAAAAAGTTAATAAAAAATAATTATGTAATTACATAAAATATAAAAATTATTTGCTTTTAGACCAGTTGTATAATGCGTAAATATAAGCTAATTTAAGAGTTATTAAATTTTTATTTCTGTTTTTTGTTTACAAGCGATGATATCTATCAATTATACTATAAATTTTATTTGGAAAAAGTGTTTCATTTTTCTTGAGTTTTAATCTTCATCTAAATCATCAATTTCGGTAATTATATTCAAATCCTTTTTTATATTTTTGTCTAAATATCTGTAAATCCGTTTTATATCTAATTTATTAATATTATAGTTTTCAAATAATTCTGCAACTTTACCTAAACATTCTACATTATTATAAAATTCATGACCATTTATAATTCGCAATTCTTGGAAAAATGCAATTAAATCTTTTTTGTCCATATTCAATTCTTGGCATAAATTATAAATAAATAACACATTATTATATTCAGTTGAATATTTTGTAAGAACTTTAGTAAATCGCACTTCAGTTGGTTTATATGTTCCGCAATTCTCAGGAAATGTATTATGATATATTTTGTTATTATGAAATGTTTTTATTAATGAGCTCATTTCATTAAATAACCATATTTGATTCTGAAATGTAATACGGTCTATATAATCAGCATAACACATATTATCCAAGATTTTTAAATAGAATGGAAATGTGCGTTTTACTGGGAATTTTGCAATTGGATCTACAATATTTTCATGATATAAAAGTGCAACAATTGTGCGATCCGTTTCATTCATAAATAAATTGTGTTTATCAATTGATATTGGATTATTAATTAAACACTGTGTAATTTTCTTGGAATCTTCATTGTATGATTTCATTTCAAAAATATTATTCATTACATCACTATTTATTAATTCCGGTTTTTTCTTGTATAATTTATAAATAAAATCCATTTTGCGCAAATCGCCTTGGATATATTCAAGTATATTTGTTTTTAATACAGGACAATCTTTTAAAAATGGCATAGTATTATTTATAATCTTGGAAATTTGTAGATGCGTTGGCATTTTAAGTTCAAATACATTACATACTTTTATTAATTCTTTTATTTTTTTATCAATATAATAATTACCAATACATATAATCGGATTTAGTGTTATATGTTCTAATTTTTGTTTCTTGGTTTTTTTTTGACGGATAAGTTTAATTAGTGATGTAATACCTCCTTTGTCGCCATTATTCATTCCGTCAATTTCGTCCATTACAATTGCAATTTTTTTTATTTTCTTGCTCATCATTTGTAAAACGTTTTGTGTTGATATATTATTACTTGCAATTGATTCAATTAATGTTTTATTACGCACATCTCCCGCATCATATTTTATTATATCATAATCTAATTCTTTTAATATATTGACTATAAATTGTGTTTTACCACTACCTGGTGATCCAAATAAATATATACCTTTTTTAAAAGTAACTGTTTTACATTTACTGTCAAAATTTTTCAAAAATTGTTTGATTTCATTTGAAATATGTTCTCTGTCCAAGATTTGATTCATATTTTGTTTATTATTATCCAAGATTTGATTCATATTTTGTTTTATAGTTATATTGTATTGTTTTTATTTACTTCATAATTAAACTAATATAACGAATCCTAGTTTATTATACATATTTTTTTTGTTAGTATATTTACACTAACAAAAAATTCAAATCTTCAAGGGTGTAAACCTATATTATCTACCAAATCTACTGAAATCACTTGTTACTGGCATTGGATCGCCACCTTTTGTTGTTAATGCTCCATTATATGAATACTTATCTATATAACTACTATAATTATTGCCGGTTGACACATTTTGCGGTTGACCATTTTGCCCATTATAATATCCAATTCGAGTTTGGTCATTACCTTGACTGCTAATATTTTGAACATTCGTTGGATTCCATAGGCTTTGGCCACTATGTCCTTGACCTCCAATAGCACCACCATGTACTTGACTATTATAACCTTGACCTTGACCAAGACCTCCAATAGCACTACCTACGCCTTGAGCAACTCCGCCAACTACTGCACCTGCACCCATTAATGCACCTCCTGCTAATGCACCAGTTCCTAATAATGCACCACCAGCTACACTACCGGCTCCTTCAGCAATATCTCCAACTCCACCAGCAATACCACCAACCGCTTTACCAACACCATCTGCAATACCACCAACCGATTTATCGACTCCATTTACAACACCAGCACCGCCATTACCTCCACAATTTGTGCAAGTTGTATTTGTAGGACATGTCGGACATGCAGGACAAACCGGCGGAATCATTTGCGTTTTCAACATAAAATCATCAGAATATTGATTAATCATTCCGGCATTTTTACTTGAATACCAATATTTTTTGTAATAATCTGATATTATATTATCCAAGGATGGAGCATTATCACGGTCAGATTTAGTTAAATCATTATCATATGTATCATCTGATCCTGTATCATTAGATTTTGAACCAGAATTTGTAGAATCCACAATATTTTCTTTTTCAACTCCACCACTTAATATTGGATTAAATCTAACCACATTTTTTAATATATATAATTTGTTATCATTTGGATTTTTCATTAATAATGCAATTAATGTTTTACTTGCATTTTGTATACATAATACAATAGTTTGACCTGCTGTATCTAAAATCATAAATGAGTTAAATGATCGGCTTGATGAAATTGGACTGGATTTAAGACTATATGGGCTAGTTTTACTACCCCTGCCAATAGGGTTTGAACTATTATTATATATAGTTAATTCACGTGTATTACCAGTGCCAGTTTGTAATATAATATTTCCATTTTTAGAATCGAATTTAACAAAATCGCTTATTGCATAAATTTGGCTACTAGCATCATAATATAAATCAATATTATAAATATTAATTATAGTAGCATTTACTGGACTATTTCTAGTTGGCATAGTTGGAATTTTATCGGCAGTATATTCATAATTTAATTGCACATTACCAGAACTAAATAAACAAGTTGTTATAGGTGTATTTTTTTCTATATCTAATACATGTATATATGTGGTATCATTCCATGGTATATAAAATAATTGATATGGCTCAGATTTATTACTATGTTCATCCGGAAAACTCCAAGACGAATAATTACTTGAAACTCGTTTATTTGTAATAATTGAATTATTTATCGGAATAATATTTTTATTTGAATCATAATCTGTATTTTGAAATAATACATTTGTAGGTGTTCGAGGCACAACCATAATATATTTTATTGATTTACCCAAAACATCATTATTTAAAACATCATTATAAGAAAAATCATTATCATTACTATATATAAATATAGTATTACCATTCATTTGATCAAAAAATAAATTATCATATATTTTTATTAATTCGGATGTTTTAGAGTATTGAGGCAAAATTATATTATTTGTAAGTTCATCGCTTGTATTATAAAATGCAATAAATCCTTCTTCTATAAGGGTTAATGGTAACCATTTACTAAATACAATTGATAAAACCAATATAAATAATAACATTATAAATAATGCTAATGGTGTTAATTTAATATTGCCCATATGTTATAATCTATATAGCGAAAATTTTATGGGGGGCGAACATATAGTTACATGAAAATTATAGTTTCATTATATAAACTTTTATATTTATTAATAAGTTTTATGTAATATTTGTATTTACTTTATGTAAATTTTTACATTTTGAGGGTCATACATCTAAATATGTCCGTAGGACATACAAGATTAATCCAACCGTAGGTTGGATTCTATCGAAAACAAAAATAGAACTTTGTTCCATTTTAATTATTTGACGGTATAAATGAGAAATGGTATAAAGAAATCTTATATAACGTTTTTCTATAAAATGTTATATATAATAATTGGACAAAGTTAGGTTTTATACCGTCAATTGTCTACTGAATATTCAATAGTATAAATTGTTAATGGTCTAAATATTAATTAGTATAAATATTAATTAGTATAAATATTATTTAGTCTAAATATTATTTAGTCTAAATAAATTTTTATAAAAATTTATCCAGTAAAACCAAAATTTACATGCCTTGAAATAGACAAACCTTGTTGAATTTTAGTAGGTTTTGTCCAATTTTAGAGCAACAAAGATCTAAATATTTGTAATTTAGTATTACAATATATATTTATAATATATATTGTAATTACAGTTTATACAATATACCTATTTTTGTATTCTCAGTATCTACATCGGATTATATTGCGGCTGGTTCCAATATTAATCCTATTTACCATTAAAAAATTAATTACATTTTTACGAAACAATTATAAATCTTTCAACTACATCCCATACTTGTGTATTTAGTGATTTTGTAGATTCACATAAATCATCCAAATATGCTTGTTTGTCAAATTCCCATTGATATGGATCTCGTCTGCTAATTGGGTTTTCTAAACGTTTATCGTCTGGAAATACGTGCAATGCTACATAATGTCCATTACAATTATATCCATATTCATTTACTGAAAATCGATTTTTGGGAAAATAATAATATACATTTGGGTCACGTGTTTGTTTATCTAAATCTAAATTAATTGTGATATTTGCTTCTGAATGAATATAATAATTTGATATAGTTACAATAACTGATGTTTCTTTTGTTTTTGGATCCCAATTAAATTTTTCAACCTTATATGGAATTATAGATGTTTGTTCAAATCTAAAATATGAAATTGATGTCATTATTATTTGTATTAATAATTAAATATTATTTTTGTAATTTACTATTCAATTTTACATAATACTACAAAATTATTTACATACTTTTTATTATATTTAGACATTATATAGTTATAAAAATGACTCCTAGCCAAGCATTCACCGATCATCCTATTAAACTTATTGCCATGCTTCTTGTAATAATTGGATCTCTCAATTATCTTTCGATTGGTTTAATGGATAAAGATTTAGTCAAATCAACTTTCCAAGATTCTAGTAAAATCGTTTATATTCTTTATGGTATTGCCGGATTGTATTTAGCTGTTCATAAAGTATTGTGGCTAACGGGAAATTCACTTAAAATGAGTAAATAAATTATTGGTATAAATTATTGGTATAAATTATTGGTATAAATCATTTATTACACTATAATAAATGATTTATGAAATTATCATCAAACTTATCGCAGAATCTTTTTTGAGTTTATATCCGACATTTGTAAAAAATATAAATTTAACAATTGGCCATCAATTATGGAGTCGTTGTTTTGCATATACTATAATATCTGCACTTTTTATTGATTGGGAATTTATTATTACACATATATTTTCACAAAATGGTATACTTTTAGCATTTATTACAACACTCCATATATATACCTCATATACTGGTTTTCAATTATTGGATGGAGGTATTGCATACACGCTTTTTTATACATATCCTATTATGATTTTATTATTATCTAGTGAAAAAATACAATATACTACTATTATTGCACTTATAATTGTTATAATTGGAGTTATGATTATATTTTTCAGCAATAATATTGATATATGGTTAACTAATAAACAAATAGATTCAATAGAAACCAGTAAAAATAAAATTGAAATACCATGGTTTGGGTATATAATGATATTTTTTGCGGCATTAACAGAAGCTATTATTTATTTTTTAGTTCGTGAAATAAAAACTCCAAATAATTGGAATCATTTATTTTTATCCTATTTACTTGGAGCAATTATTTTATCTGGGTATTATTTCCAAGATATTTTACTTATAAAATCATTATCTAAATTATCATTATCTCTTGTTATAAATATATTTATTGGATTATTTGGGTATTTATTGCGGTTTTATGCAATTTCAAAATTAAAACCGTCCGTATATGCACCATTATCTTATTTTGGGATTATAATGGCTTTTATTTATGGCATTATTTTTAATGGTGAAATTATATCATTTACCAAGATTGTGGGTGTTATATGTATTTTACTTGGTATTTACAATACAATATCAATATAATAATTATTTGTGTTGAATCATCATATCATCAAATACTTGTTTATTAATCATCATATATTTAGTTTCACAATCCATAATACTATATCCTATCATAAATTGATTTGTTAATTGCATATAAACAAATCCTAATGTATATTCTACTTTTGATTTTTCAAAAGTCCAAAGTGGTGTATATGTTTTTAATTCATATGTTTTAAGATCCAATACTACAATTATGTGATAATAATATCTACGATCCTCATAACTTACTATATGATTTATAAACCACAGTTCGTTTCCAATAATTATTCCGGGTGTTGATCCGCGCAAATATTGGAAAAAATTGGGCGTTTTTATTTCGTGTGTTTGAATAAAGTTACTGTCATTATCAATTGTTCCGATTGTTAATGGCCACCATTTATAAATACATTTAACATTATGATTATTGGATTCAAAAATTGACCAATTTTTTTCAACTCTATTTTGATTTGAATATTTTAAAAAATTACATGGACAATTTGTGCTTAATTTAAACTCATCGATTATACCTTGTTCAACAACGATATTATTTCCATTATTCAATCCACGGTTTGCACAATATATTATACTATTTGAACCGTCACATTGATTATACATATTTATTAATCGCACATCTTCTAAACCAACATATTTATTATCATGTGTTTTATCATATCCTAATTCATATTCATTATCGATTTTCCATTCAGAATTTTGTATATTTATTTGTGCAATTATATTCTTGGTTTCAATGTAATTTTCATTAATATATTTGCCTTCTTGGTTGATTCTATAATTTACATATCTTAAACATATTAACAAATTACCATCGGATTTTAAACATATAGATGGCGTTGATGATACAAACATCAAATCTTTAATTATAGATTTACCAATATTAAGCAATACATTCATATTTTGTTTTGAAATTGAATTATTTTGTAAACTAATCAAATCTTTAGTATAAAATTTATAATTTGACAAAACATTTTTGCAAATGTTGTCTTCACTGCCAGGATAAGATAATACTTTCATACATGTTTTTATTAAATCGTGGTTATCGCGGTTGCAATAATACCCAAAAATTGACATTTCATAATCGATTTTATAATCATATATATCTTTTTGTAAAAAAAGATAATCCCAAGATGTGTTTTTTTTACGTTGATAATCAGCTAACATATAAAATGTATATGCCAATTCATTTTTACCAACAATACGATAATGTTGAATTAGTTCATATAAATTTTCAATACGATTTGGATAATAAGCATACGCTTCTAACCAATAATATACTGCATTTGGTATATCATTTATACATTTATAACATTTTCCAATATTGTAATAACTATACCAAATTTCTTCAATCCACCCACCTAATTTAATACGTTTTTTAAATGTTTCAATTGCCAATTCATATTGGCGCGAATCACGATAACTATTTGCCAAATAAAATGTATAACGATCATTATTTGGAACGTCTTCTAAACCTTTTAACAATAAATTAATATCTCGCAAAAATTTGTCAGTTTTGCATCCTCCATCGCCAATATCTTTGATAAAACAAATATCGCGATCTAAATTTAAAGATTTTGCATCTTTTGGTAATTGAACATATTCATGTGTAACGCCCCAATATGAAAATCCACAACGGTTTTTTACAATTCGCGTATTTTTATAAAAAAATGAATCATTTCCTTGGAAAATATTATATGAATCTAAATTCAAATTTTGTTTAAATTGCTCTACTGTAATTTTTGGATTTAGCCAAAATATCATATCCGCATCTAATAATAATATATAATCGTCTTTACCAATTATTTGTGGATCAATTGATTCGCATTCTTTAAGTGCAAATGTTCGATTATATCCAAAATCTTTGAATGGTTCAACCACAATTTTACCTGGTATATTTTTTTTGGCAAAATATTGTTGAATTATATCAATTGTATTATCAGTGCTTCCAGTATCACATATACAATAACTATCTATCAATTCAGCAACTGTATCCAATAAACGAGTTATAATTTTACCTTCATTTTTAACAATCATATTTAAACAAAGTGTTGGAATTTTATTTGTATATGACATTTATATTTTATGTATTGTTATTATGATTAATTTTTATATTTGTTTTTAATTATTTATATATAATTATTTTATAATTGATATATAACATAATGGCTTTTACGCGTTTTCATGATGATCCAGTTCGTATTAAAAAACAATTAGAAGAATCTACATTTTTAGGGAGATATCAATTAGATACTCCCGGACAAGGAATTGATTTACCATTTTTAGAAGAACCTCAAATGCGCCTTCAAAAATGGGGCGCAAATTTAAGAAAAAATGGCGTAAATTTAGAAAGTGATTTAAGAGGAATGACTCGTTCTTTAAATCGCGATTATATTAATAAAAATAATTATTTGGATCATGCAGTTCCTGCTGAACGTATGAATTTTCGAAATTCTGATCCATTTGTTGAAGAATCTCGTTCAAGTCAACCAGCTTGGACATACCGCGATTTAGAACAAACACGATGGGAGCAACCATTTTTAAATCCACAGGCAAATTTAGAAAAGAAATTTCATGATAATATTCAAACACGAATCTTGGAAAAAGATTTTTTCAAACAATCTAATATGAATATTATGACAAATAATAAGTCGCATTTTGAATATTTTCAAATGTAATGATTTAGACCACAAAGAATATACACTAGCTATTATGTTTGTTGAATTTTTTGTTGGTCTAATTATTCAATGGTATAAATATGTAAATTATAAATAATTTTTTAAACCGATAAAGATTTAAACCAACGAAGAATTCAATCCGTTGTTATGTTTGCACAAAGAATTTACATTCTTCGTTGGTTTAATGTTTTATTCAAAAGTTTAGAAGAATATTTAGAAATGCAAATTATAAAACATATTTAGTAAATGAATTTAGAACATCAAAACTTTGCAATTGTTGTAATAAATAAATATAAAAATTTTTAGAAAAACAAATCAAAAAAATACAAAATTGACTTATGTCATGGTATTTTACGATGCAAACCAGTTAAGCATAATTGCAAAATATATTATAATAGAGATAAAAACGCTGTGCAAAGGTGTAAAACATAATATAATCCAATAATAATATTATATACGATATATATAATATTATGGAATTAGCAATACCATTAATCGCATTAGGAGGATTATTCATTGTTTCTAATCAATCTAAAAAAACAAATGAATCATTTAAAAATAAAGAATATGTTTTACCCAATGTTGATGTTCCTGATCATAATTATCCTTATTCAAATAATATGTTAGGAAAAGAACCAGATTATACAAACCCGGAAACAGATCTTACATCAAATTTATCTACTGTAAATCGGTATGATGGCGGAAAAGTATATACAGATAAATATTTTAACAAAGAATTAAACTCACCACAACTTTTATCAAATTCTGAATTTAATTCAAATACAGATAGTAAATATAAATCACTGACCGGTTCATCCGTAGATAGTTCTTATTTTAGACATAATAATATGGTTCCTTTTTTTGGTAGTCATTTACCGAATCAACCTAATATAAACTCATCGGAAAGTGTTTTAGATAATTATACTGGTTCTGGATCACAAATATATAGAAAACGCGAGGTTGCGCCATTATTTGCTCCTGGTGAAAATATTCAATATGCAAATGGTGCTCCGAATAACTCGGATTTTTATCAATCGCGTGTTAACCCTAGTATGAAAATGTCAAATGTAAAACCATTTGAGGAAATCAAAGTTGCACCCGGTCTATGTTTAGGATATACCGCTGCTGGTAGTGGAGGATTTAATTCGGGCTTAATGTGCCGAGATCAGTGGTCTGAAAAAACAGTAGATGAACTTCGACCTGCCAATAAACAAAAAGCATCCGGTTTAGTTATGTTAGGACATGAGGGACCTGCAAATAGTTTTATCAAAACTATGGGTCAACATGGTTTAGTCGAAAAAAATCGGGTTGATACATCATTCGAAATGGGTCCGGAACGTTATATGACTACAACGGGTTTAGAGAAAGGACAAACATTACATTCTATGCCGATTGATCGGCATGTAAATCGTCCAGAAACAACAACTGATTATATGGGCGCAGCAGGATATGGCGTTTCTTCACAAACCGTAGATGGTGAATATATGCCATCTAAACATATTGATTTAGGATCTGTTCCATTTGCACCCGCAGGTGCTTCTGGTAAAGGTGGTGCAACTGAATCTGATTATGGTATTAAAACCAAGATGGCTTATCCAAATAACCGCACAGCAAATCAAGATGATGGATATTTCGGAGTATTTGGTGGTAGTATGGGTGCCGTTATTGCACCACTCTTGGATATATTGCGCCCATCTCGTAAAGAAAACACAGTTGGAACATTGCGACCTTACCAAAATGTAAAAGCTCCAGTTATGTCATCATATTTATATAATCCAGGAGATAAACCTGCAACTACTATACGCGAAACTACCGAGAATTCAAAATTCCATCTCAATGTAAATGCAAACCAGAGGGGGGGTGCATATGAAACAAATCCTCAACAACCACAACGATTACAACGAGATAGCACAACTGATATATATTATGCGGGTAATTCAAGTGCAGGTTCAAATGCTCGACAACCAAGAACGTATGATGCTGAATATAGACAACGCAATAATGATATTAAATCATCGACAATTGATGGACGTATGGTTCCCGGTAATATGTCTTTAATGAATGGTGATATTAATATGTATGCTAAAAACAAAGATTCTTTTTTGACAAATACTCGTGCAGTTATGCCATCTATGCCATATGAATCTCCATCTGCAAATTCAATGGGTAAATTACAAGGCACAAGTAATCCATTATATCAAAATATTCAAATGGACCGCAATAGTTCAGATATAATGACCGCACTGAAATCGAATCCTTATACTATCCAAAAAACGATATACTAAAATAAAAAAACCAATTCTTATCAAACTAATTCTTATCAACATAAATAAATTAAAAAAAATATTCACATAAAAGTCGAATGAATGCGTATAATATTTAGGAATATTATATACTAATATTTTGGGTAGTAGCATAAAAAGATAGGGTAATCGAATTTTGGGTATTAGCATAAAAAGATAGGGTAATCGAAATTTGGGTATTAGCATAAAAAGAGGCTTTGATTTTGCAAAGAATAAAAAATTTATTCATTGGGTTTTCCTAAAAGGGGGGGGTTATAATAAAAAACCATAAGTTAAATGCCTCTATAGCTCATCTGGTTAGAGCATACGCTTAGTAAGCGTAAGGTAATGAGTTCGATTCTCATTAGAGGCTTTTTATTATAGTCAAAATAATTTGACTATAATTTATCTGCAATATACATGTTAAAAAATGTGTATTATTAATTATATTTTACATTATATTTACAATTACAATTTATATTTTGTATATTTGGGATGCAATTTTTTATAATTTGTTTCTTCAACAAATACTGCTTCTACTACATTTGATATTTTTACTGCAACTACTTCTGTTGATTCAGTTGATTCAGTCGATTCTGTTGATATTACTGGTATTGTTATTATATTAGAACCTGTAATTGCATTTACAGAAACTATATTATTAAATATTGGATTTGCTCTTGCCCATTCTGATGCACCATTCATTAACTTTGACATAATTTTACTTTCTAAATTAACTTCTACTGGCCAAAATAATTTGTGAATAATTTCATTATTACGAAACCTTACTGTATATGTTTGTTGAATATTACCGCGTCCAATTCGTCCTAAACTCTGAATTATTTTTTGTTGCGTCATATTTTGCAAATCTTTTCCAATAAATCCATGACAAAACTGGTAATTTGTTCCATAAATATAATCCGATGCAGCAATTATTAAGAATAATTTTTGATTTATAGCTAAACTTTTCATAATTTCCATATATTTAATATTTGGTTGATTCATAAATACTCCAATACCCAACAATAATAATAGTTTAAGTTGGTTTGATACATCTAATTCCATAATATTACTAATATAAATATCATCTATATCAGGTTTAAATGCATTTTTAACTATTTTACCAGTATGATTCCATTTACTCTGATGTTCGCATGTATTTGGAATATATTGCGAATCCAAATTCGCTATACAAATATTTGATCTTAATTCATTTAATTGTTCTGTTAATTGAATTGCCTCTCTTGATAATGTATTTTTTTCAGAAGAATTGCGTTTTACGTTACATTTACCTTCCGAATCACTCGGTTCATTTTTTTTTACACTGGTTTCATCAATACGTTTTTCAATTACATCCATTTTTTTCTGAATGCTATTATTATGCTCTATTTTTTGCATAATATTATCAAATACTTTTGGTGGAATTTTCGATTGAGCAATATAAAATTTTCCCAAATTTTCAATATTTTCTGCTAAATATATGGTTGGTCCATCTGTCAATGTATGAGCATCCTCAGTTGTTACTAAAACCCCCGAGAATGGATTTGATTGGTTAAATTCGGGACTACATGATACCGGCAATTTATGTTTTGAAAACATAGGTTTTTGTTCAGATTTAATATATTGATAAATAATTGGCCAATGTTTCTCATGAATTTTAGTCAATATTTTTAAATAATACATTTTGATACTATCCATTGTAATTGAACTAATGGTATCGAAAAACATTGTAATATTATATTGGTTATCTATGAATTTCTTTTCATTAACAAATTCTATAAATGTAATAATTTCCGTCAAATCCAAATATCTCAATAATGATTTTATTTTAGTACAATGTTGAACGCATACTTGCAAATCATTATATTGTTCAAATAGAGTATGCGGTAATACACGATATCCGTCATTATTTAATAGAGTTATTGTTTTCCTGCAATCGTGGGTTATAATTGTATATATTTGTGTTAAATTAAATTGACCAGTTGCTAAATTGAAACGACAACGAAAATCATCAATAGTTTCTTGAATTTCATCTTCGTGTGGCAATGTGGCACATGATAATACCATTTTAGAAATTAAATTTTCCGACCAATTTTTATGTATTGTATCATGTAAATCATGTGTTTTTAAATCCATTGTAATTGTCGGTTCATCCCAAAATGTAATAATATCCGATTCATCATTAAATGCCAACATATAATGCATTGCAATTAAATATGATTTTATATCACAGATTATAATCTCAACTTTATATCCAATACTATTATCCACTTTTCGAATTGCACCCGTTTTCCAATTACGCGTGTAATCTATTGCAGCAAAATAATGTAGTCGAATGTCTGCCGATGACTCGCAACCAAATGCAAAAGCAACGCGTTTTTCCATTGAAATCGCAGATCGTGCAAGTGCCAATCCTACATGTCTTGCTGTGCATACAAATATTATGCGATGTGTTTCTGATAGTCCTAATGGACTCATTGTTTTTCCAGTTCCAGTTGGTGCAATATATAATACTAATTTCGGAATTGTTCTATTGGATGTTGGTCCAAAAATTTGGAATAACTGTTTTTGATGATCAAATAATGAAATATTGGCATATTTCATAATATTAGAATTCGATTCAAGTATAGCCGGAGAATTGTGAATTATATTGGGTATTAATCTTGGAAAAATCGATATTGTCCATTGGATTAGTGTATTGACAAAATGAATAATATGAGAATTAATATGAGGAATTGATGTTTTTAATAAATGAACTAATGTATAAATATGAACAGTATAGTCCATATTTTTGCAATATATTGATTCTAGTGCTTTAATACTAATATCAATAAATGCAAATTCGATCATAATATTACGTTTTGCCAATATTGTTGCTGATGTATTTGTTAAACGTATAATATCGCGACTATTTAGTTTTTTTCTTGATATTGCTGTATTCGCAACAATTGCTTCATGTAATACATCTACTGTTTTTGCATATGTTTTTAATGCATTATATAATTCTTTATGCAAATAAGTTGTATATATAAATGTTTCGATTTCCGGATTATTTTCAATTTTAATAATAGATATAATTGATTCATTAATATTACGATGAACGTTTACATTATTAATTCCTTCTTTAATAAGTAATAATATAAATTTTTCATTTTGATCGACTGGTAATTCAATACCGTCCCATTCTGATTTTGTTAATTTATTTTGAGTTAGATCCATTTTAATATAATTTAGTGCTAATATAATATTTTTATTTTATAGGTAAATTGAAATCAATTTTACATAATTAACCTATTGTTCCGAAATGTTGTTGAAATATAATTAAGTGCATGTGCTTATAATAGTATAATAATATATATAATGATAAAATGTCCAACCTTTGTTTTTATTTCTTATATATATACGGTAAGTTATATAATAAATGTTGTGAAAAAAAAGAAGAAACCTTTAGAAACACATTGTGTAATGACTGTAGAAGCTGAAGAAGAAAAGCACAATGCAAATACATTTTATATACATATAAATATATATGAAAGGTCGTTGCCCTAAAGGATATTCACGATATACAAAATCAAAAAAAAATATTTATTTTGATAAATGTTGTAAAACTGGATTGGAACCATCCAAAGAAGTTTGTTTAACCGATAAACAAGAAGAAGAACTTAATAAAAAATTAAATGATGAAAAAATAGATAAAGAGATTTTAGAAGAAAAAGCAAAAGCAGAAAAAGAATCAGCAAAAGCCGCAGCAAAAGCAGCAAAAGAATCAGCAAAAGCCGCAGCAAAAGCAGAAAAAGAATCAGCAAAAGCCGCAGCAAAAGTATCAAAAGAATCACCAAAAAGTGAAGTTGCAGTAAAAGAATCTGCAGCAGCAACAACTGTAAATAATCATTTAATTACAAAACAAGAAAAAGAATTAAATAATCCTCTTCTTACAACAGATGAAAGGGAGTTTATAATTAGACACTATGAACTCGAAGACGAAGCTAACGATATCGAAGAACGTGCAAAAAAACGTAAAAAAGCTGCAAAAAAACAAAAGGATTATGATGCAATGCATTATGTTGATAAAATAAGATGGTCAGAAGAAATGGAATTGATTAAAAAAAGACAAAGGTTAGAATATGATAAAAACACATATCTTGCATCACGAAGACAAGCAAGAGAATCAGCATCAATAATCATAGCAGCCACAAAAGCAGTAGAAGCATCTAAATATGATGCGGTTATAATGCCTCCACCACCATTATTAAAACGCGCATTATCAAGTAATGTAGCTGACCAAATGGCAGGAGATTGTTTTGCCCATTCATCAACACGTGTATTTTTAAGAATGATTTCACGCGAGTTTTTTGAAAAACATGAAAAAGACGATCCATTACATGTTATTCAAGAAAATGCATGTGATAATTTATATTTAATTAAAGAACCATTTTCAGTTTTTTCGGAAAAAAATGATATAGAAAGACTTTGTAGAAATCCAGGCAATTATAACAGTATTTTAATGTATTTTTTCTTACATAAAATAACTATAGATAAATTTAATTGTGAAGGAGGTATGCCCGATTACGTATTATTTTATTTATTACGAATTTTTAATGATTTAAAAAATGGAAGAATAGAATTAAATCAAATATGTAATTTAGGAGATCCAAAATATTGCGACCATTTGCAACCATTAATTAATTCTTTTAATCAAATTGAAACTAAATATACTGCTTCAACAATGTTTTATACTCAAGAAATGTTGGCTAGAAAAAAAACACAAGGTCAGTTAATTGACCATCAAAATAAGTTTTTTGATAAAATAAAAGAAATAATTGATTTAGGGTTATATGTTAGTTTAAATATAAATGCAAATATAATTCAACCCATTAGTGTAAGTAATGGTAAAATGACAGTATTTTCAGGATATGACCATGCAGTAACAATTGTAGATTATGATTATTCTAATCCATCTAATAAAACTTTAAAAATTAAAAACTCATGGGGGAAACCAGAACATGGTAAAGACATTTATATATATCTAAATAAAAGTAAATTAGACATAAGTCCAGATCAAGTTCGTATTAATTATTTAGAACCAACAAATGAATATAGTTTATCTGATTTAGCTGTATTTGATGAATCTATTTCTGATAAATTACCTGAATATAGAACCGATGCTTTAGTTGAATATGATTCTGAGGATGAATCTGAGGATACATATATAAATCTATTTAGAAAATGGTCTATGTTGGCTATTACATTTAATAGCACAAATACAATAAATAGTTTTTTTGATAAATATGAAAATATGTCTATTGAAATGGGAGATGTTCTACACAAAGTTTTGGCATTAAGCACGGGTGCTGGTACATTTAATAAAATTGTATCTGAAGACATATTAAAAAATGTATTTTATTGCATTATATTTAATTTAAAAAAACATAAAATATTTGATTGTATTGCATATGACAGTTGGTTAGGTATGATTGGACAAAATAAAAAAAGAGAGAATATTGCTCATGCAGAATTAAATGAAGAATTTGAAACACAATTAATTGACTTTAAATCTGGTTTTCCAGAAACATCGTGTAGTGGATCTGATGAGGATATGTTTTTTGAAAAACCAGAATTAAATGAAGAATTTGAAACACAATTAATTGACTTTAAATCTGGTTTTCCAGAAACATCGTGTAGTGGATCTGATGAGGATATGTTTTTTGAAAAAAAATCAATAGAACAAGGAGAACATGGAAAACAAGGAAAAGGAAAAAATAAAACTGGTAAAAAGAAACATAAATATAGTAAAAAGAAACATAAATCAGATATTAATGAAAATAAATATAGTAAAAAGAAACATAAATATAGTAAAAAGAAACATAAATCAGATATTAATGAAAATAAATATAGTAAAAAGAAACATAAATATAGTAAAAAGAAATAATATTTACACCGATGAACATTTAAGTTCACACACTTTGTTTCAGTTCCGGCTAAAGCCATAACTGAAAGCATTTTATACCATTGAAGAATTAAATCCTTCGTGAAACATAACTAAAGTGCGGATTTTTCTTTAAGGAATTGCCTCAGAACGTCCAATAGGACGTTCAAGGTTATGTGGCCAAAGGCCACATTGCCCGTTTACAGATATAAAATGGTCTAATTGTTCAAATGTGTATAACTATATTTCAAGTAATTTATTAGATGTTCTTTTTTAACTCTAATATATTTTGAGTTAAAATATTTCCAAGAATGCAGTTAAAAATAATTCTAAATGATTGGATATATTATTTTGTATATTTCAAAATATCATTGACTTTACTTGTTGTCGGAAACTGTTCTATTCCATAAATATCCTGCAATAATACCCATTCAAAAAATCCGCCACTATATAAATATACATGTTCCAATCCAAGACTAACTAATTGTTTATATTTTTTTTTTGCTGAATCATCATTGGAATTCATACTATATACTATAATACGATAATTAGATGAATTGTATGAGGAAATCAAATCATTAATTAATTTTTCTTCAACTAAATAAGATATTGTTGTTTTTATTAGACAATCTTGGAAAACTGTAGTAAGAGTATTTATTATATAGTAATTTGTTGGATTTTTTATGGCAGTTTTTATTTCTTCAAAATTGATTTTTTTGATAGGTTGATCGAATATTGATTGTATAAAGTTCATAACTATATATTGCGGATGAAAATTTTTATGGAAAATAACATACATAAACTTATATTTTACACCGATCAAAAAGAAAAATGTATATTTCCTGTATAAAATTGATTCCAATTTATAATATCTATATTAACCAATATAAATATTATACCTTTATTATAATTAAGATGTCTTCTTCCTCTACTTTATTTACATCTATTGCACATGACGTTATTACAACTGAACCGCCAGTTTTACACTGTTGCACATTAAAAACACCGACAAAGTTGGCAGTTATAAGTGATCAAAGTAATGGTGTAAAACTAAAAAAAAATCCACTTATGATTTCTATAAATGGAAATATAGGATCTGGAAAATCCACAATTTTAGAACATTTAGAGATTTATTTTAAACATATTGATAGTGATATTTCAATGAATGACTCTAACACTAATCATATTAACACCCACAATATCATGTTCTTAAAAGAGCCCGTCGATGAATGGTCAACAATTCGAGATGCATCTGGAGAAACAATTCTTTCTAAATTTTACAAAGACCCTGCTAAATATGCATTTGCATTTCAAATTATGGCATATGCTACTCGTCTTAATTTAATTCGCAAAACAATTTTGGAAAATCCCAAATGCGCTGTTTTGATTTGCGAACGTTCTTTGGAGGCAGATAAACAGATTTTTGCGAATATGTTGCATGATGATGGGCTTATTGACGATGTTTCTTACCAGATTTATTGCCGGAATTTCAGTGAATATGCGCCGGATTTTAAAGTGGATAAAAATGTATACATTGATGCGTCTGCCGAAGTGTGTTTTTCGCGCATTGCAAAACGGTCGCGAAATGGCGAGTCAAACATTGAATTGGCTTATTTGCAAAAATGCAAGAAATACCATGATTCGTGGTTGGTTGATAAATCAACTGATTTGACTAGTGACAATACAATAGGCAGTGATTTGACTGGACCAGTGTTACATTTAAATACTGATACAGATGTTGTATATGATTTAAATGATCCGGACGATTTAGGGATTTCTTGGATTAAACAAATTGTTGAATTTATTCGTGCATAAATTCGTTTAACTCATTGTCATCATTTGACTTATCATTATCATAATAATTCTTTCTTGTTTTACTATTATTTATAATTAAATGTTTTTTTCTTGTATAATTATTTCCGCCGTGCCAGTTTGTGGTTTTAGATTTTTTTTTGTTTTCAGCTATTTTTTTTGCTGCTGCTTCTCTTTCTTTTTGTTTTTTCATTTCAGACTCTAAATGTTTTTTGTAACTCTCATCCTTACTCTCAATTCTGGGGTTTTTATGCATGATAGATGTATAAGTTCCATTCCGCGAATTTTGAGTGGGCGTGGTTTTTTTGGATTCGAGTTCCAGGGTTAATTTATTATTCATTTTTGAACAAAAGTTATCAATATTTAATTCTTTGCGTATACTTTCTACTTTATAATCATTCTCAAAAAACCCATTATTGGGGTTTTCCAGATTAGATGGTTCACTATCATAAATACCAATAATATCATCTAAATCTGGAGAAATAAGTTCATCATTTATACAATATAAATTGCCTACTATATAAATGTTTTTAGGATCAGTATTTGTACATATAGTATTATTTAACTTTTCTAATGTTATAATAGTTGGTGGTAATGTTTTTAACAAATTGTTATTATAAATTTCGGGTTTATTAATTAAAAAATAAATATTTGTCAAATCATTAATTTGAAACTCTGATTTATCTTGACATTTAATATTTCCACCGACTACAAAATATCCTTTTTTAATAATCTGTTTAATAATTAGTGTTTTTAATTCAGGGGTTTTCATAACAGATCTTGTAACAATTGTATTTAATAAAGATAATACATCTTCTGGTGTCAACGGTGTTACTGGTGTCGACGTTGTTAATGTTTGTGTATTGTTTTTAATAATTATGCCAAATGTGTCTAATGATGGAACATTTTTAGTTACAAGTGATTGACTGTTACTAGTCGGATACTTATTTGTAATTACGCAATTATTTATAGATGATATAATAGATGATATTTGTTCAATAATATTAGGGTTAGATATTGACACAGTATTTGTTGTTGAAATACTATTCATTACTAAATCTTCAATTGATGATGGATTTACTGATGAAAATGTTTTGTCATTGAGTGTTTGAATATTTTGTTTGTTTACAAGTTTACTTAATAATAGACTATCTACTGCTGCCATTATTATCTTGGATTGGTTTATTATTTTTAATGCATTAGTTTTATCTATATTAGTTGAAATAATACCATGAATTAATTCAAAAAATGGTTTATCTTTTTCATAACCGGCTTTAATTGTAAAAGTATTATTTGTGTTTTTTGTGAAATTAAATGCATGTAAAAAATTAATATATTCTTTAATAATATTTTGAGCTTGAATAATTTGAGCTTGATCAATTTGAGTTGGTTTAAGTTTTATTGAAGTTTTTTCATTTTTATATACATTTGAATGTAGTGCAAATAAGTCAAAATCTAACGAGTTTCCTGTATATGTTGTGTGAGCACTTTTTTCTGGACTAGACATTATTATTTATACTATATCTATATTTTATATATAAGTTGTTTATACTATTTAAGAATTAAATCCACACTAAAGTTTGGATTTTTTAATCTATGGAAAATAAAGCCGTGCAGTCAAAAAACACGGTAGTCACAACTTTACAAAAATATATTTAGTTGCTACATGAGGTTTGCATGTATTTTGGAATACATGCAAAATAAAATATTTATCCGCTCTCTAATGGTTATGTGGCTTTTAGCCACCTTGCCTCAGAATTTTCTATTGGATGTTCAAGGTTATATTGCCAAAAGCCACATTGCCTCAGAAATTCTTATTGGATGTTCAAGGTTATATTACCAAAATCCACCTTGCCTCAGAATTTCCTATTGGATGTTCAAGGTTATGTGGCTTTTAGCCACCTTGCCTCAGAATTTCCTATTGGATGTTCAAGGTTATATGTCATTTTATACCGTTAAAACCAAAAATAGAAAAAAGTTTTATTTTTGGTTTTAACGGTATAAAATTAGAAAAAGTGTAAAATGTAAAACGGTATTCGGAACAGTATTAGGAATGATATTATAAACGGCGTTTTGAACGACCACTTTTTCTTTTTTTTGATTTTTTGGATTTTGTTTGGCGAATGTATTTTATTGAACCTCCTAATACATGTTCAGCTACAGGTTTGGCTACAAATTTTTCATACAATTGTTTATGTGCTTCGGATTCATCGTCAGCAATTTTCCATTCCGGTTTTGCGTTTGGAATATCAGATATCACTTTTTTTACTTTAAAATTGCCTGGTGTAACTGTTTCTCCTTTTTTATTTATAATTTCACCTTTAATTTGAATAGTTGCACTATTTAATTCATTTACATTCACATTATTTATATTTGTATATTCTGGAAAACAAACACAAACACCAGTTTCAGGTACATCCATATTATATATATATATATATATATATAATAATTTTAATCCTAAAATATCTAAATAAACGGTAAACTATCCATTGAACAAATCACCAATTCTGGCTCCCGATCATTTTTTGAAATCCAAAAATGATATTTTTCATCTCGAATCATAAACCCTATACAAAATTCTATCCCTATCTTGTCAAAATAAAAGATTTCACTGTATTTCAACAGTTTCATTGTATCGCGTTCCAACATGACCAACATATGAAAATAATGTCGGGGAATATATTCTTCGCTAAAGTGAACAACCCCGATTAAAACATCTAAATCTTTATAATCCACAAATTGACTAGAACCGCGAACTTTTGAAAAATATGGGGCAATAATTTCACGAACAGTATGGATTTCGAGTTGATGTGTTTTGGGATTAATTGATCCGATTTGTTGTGGGGACCACGTATAAATATGCGGAGGACCAATGTCCCCCCGCACGCCCCCTCCTTTTACAAGTGGTTGTGAACTAATATGCAGGTCCTCCGTAAAAGGATGGGATGTGTGGGTTAACCTTGGTCCAACGCAAATCCAATTTTTCTCACCGCAACTATCTTTATTTGGCGGATCTATTAACCTACAATCTGTATATGTGCAATTTTCTGTATCATATTTGCCTATAACTATTCGGTTTTTTTGTGTAGGTGAATAATTAATTGTAGTTGCAATGAATTTGACGTGCATTGATTCAACTTGTTCATCATCTTTGCATTTATCTATAATCGTTGTATTGTCCAAAAATAGTCTAATATCTTCTAATCCATTTGCCCTACTATTTTTTAATTTTGGCAAATTTATAGGATAGTCCGGGTCCTGCATTTCTTTGAAAAATTTGGGCAATAGGGTATTCTCATCTAATTCACTATACACATTTTTAGTAAACAATCTGGATTGTGCATCATTTATTAAATAATGACCGGTATCTGTATATGTATAATTGACATATCGTGTATTTAACATATGCACTGGTAATCCGTTTATCGATTTATAATATAAATAAGATGCTGATGTTGGTTCATATCCGTCTATCTTGGGATAATCATATACTTGTCTAACTACGCTTGGCTCAGAGCACAGTCTTAGTGAACAAAAATCTGCTGATATATGCAATATAATATCAGAATGGTCGCCTTTATACCAAACTGGTTTCCACGATTCTTTATCCGAATTTGGGTCTTGTGATACATTTGCCATTATATGTTCCAACCAAGCCCATAAATTGACTTCCCATACTAATTTATGATATTTTTGGATAAATCGGGGAAAATATTCCATACACAATGAAGTAAATTTGGCAACAGATTCTTTATCTCCCAATAAAAACCCCCCACAAAACCGCCAATTAATTTGATTTAAAATGATTTCATCATTTTCACCCATATATTTTGACCAACATCCCGGAATTGTAAAGAACTTTGGTGCAAATGTGCGTTTTGCCAAGATTCTCAAAAATTCTTTGGATCTTTCTATATCTTTTAGAACATAGGCTATACTAAAATCTATCCAAGCAAAATGGGTGCTTGACCATGGATTTTGTTGGATTGCATCATTTATAAACTCAACTTTTGAATTAATTGCTAACATATAATTGACAGTGTCTTTTGGTTCATTTCGATGGTTAGGTAATGTAATTAGATTTGATTTATTCGCCTCTTGATATACTTTAAATACAAACGTATCTTGGATAGATACGATTTTCATGATTTTAACATTGGGGAATTCTTTTACAAATTCGGTTATTATGGTTTCGTATTCTGGACTTATATAAATACATAATTGGATACCGGTTTCGGCTATAATACGGAATTTACTAATTCGCCATTCCAAGTCTTTATTTTCAAACGGTATTTCGTATATTTTTATAAATGCGGATACAAATGTTAAATTTGATTTGTTCATTATACATATTATTGGAATAATATTTATATTCTTTTAACTGATTTGTTGATTTGATTGAATTCAAATTTTTCTATAAAATTGATATACCAATTTTGAATAAAAGTAATTGTATTAGACATTAATTATAATGAATTCATCTGAACTATCCGCACATATACTATCTCTAAATCTTCAAGAACAAAACGAACCAGACCAAAAACAGCAGCAGCAGCAGCAGCAAATCGTGTTAAAATATCCCAGACGTAAGCGTATCATGGTTTTTGATGTTGAAACAACCGGACTCTTACCCAAAAAAGATCCAGTTACTAAAGCTATGCCCCTATTGGCCGATTTTCCCCATATATTACAACTCAGTTTTGTAATATATAATACTCAATTCAAGACTATAGAACGGACTTTTGACAAATATATTCGCGTCGCTGATTCGGTCGAGATTTCGCCTAAAATTGTTGAGCTTACCGGAATCACTCGTGAATTGTGCAATAGTCCTTGTCAAAGTATTACGATCGAGGAGGCTCTTACCGAATTTTATCAAGAATACTATAAATGTGACCGCATTGTTGCACACAATATTGATTTTGATCGGGCTATGATTAAAACTGAGATGGCACGTTGGGGTCCACAAATTATAGACCATTGTCCTTACTATTCCTGCATATTTGATGACACTTTTAACAAAATTAATAATATAAATACATTTTGCACTATGCGTGTTGGTAAAAAAATATGCAATATTGTGATTCAGCCAGAGAATAAAATAGATCCAAAAACTGGATTATTTACAATTGTTCCTAAATCATTTGTGAAATATCCAAGATTATCAGAATTGCATCAACAATTATTTGGTTCAGTTCCTGAGGGATTGCATAATTCATTGGTTGATACAATGGTATGTTTAAAATGTTTCTTAAAATTACAAGGAACCTGGCATTAAATTATTGCTAAAAGCAACTTACCCTTAGTAAAACTGTCATATAATAAATAATTATAAAATCCGATATAAAGTGCTTATTTACGCCCTTAAAAATTGTAACTAATTAAATACTTTTTTTATTGGATTATATAAATTTTTCCTAAATACAGTAAATTTCCAAGAATTTATAATTATTGTTTCTTGTAAAATTGATTTACCGTTTTTATAAATAATTAGTATTATAATAAATAAGAATAATAATAATGTCGCAATATGATGAATCTCAATGCTATAAAATCGGACCAAAAATGGTATGTTATAAAAATGAACTGTTTTCAGTGCATTTTCCAAAAAACTTGTATGAATCTGTATTAAATTGTAATAGTTGTAAATATAATGGTATGTGGAATGGATGTATAATAATGCAATGTGTAAAATGTAGCAATTTAAATTTAGAAAAAGATGAATCTGAATTTTATGGTGCATTAGCACCGGGAATAGAGTTCAATAAAGAACACCCAAATAGTGCATCAAATACGTATTTAAAAAATGTTGATTTAGATAATGTTGGAGATATATATTTGGAAAATTCTCGAATAACAAATTCAGTACCATTATATGAAAATGTTAAAATATATGGTAATAATTATTTAATTAATAGAACATGTTTTCCATATTCTATTACTAAAAATAATAATGAAGATATAGATATAGATGATTCGGATGTTGATTCTATGCCAGAACTTATAACATACGATGAATACATAAACAGATTTACAAAAAATGATGATATAATAGATAATATTAATAAAAATCCATTACATGGAATAATGGATTGGGATGAAGTATTGGAAGAATTTAAAAAATGGAAAAAATGTAGTGGAATTGAAACTAATGAAACTTGTATGGAATGGGCAACACGATTAAAATCTGAGTGGGAAATAAATATGAGAGAAACTGGCGAAATATACAAATATATACCAATTTCAAATCAAGAAGAAAATCAAGAAGAAATTGATTTACAAAATCAAACTGGCATTTTCGATTTTACACCATGTAATTATTTAGATAGAGAACCAGATATACATAAATCAATAATCGATTGTGATTTAATTCATGATAATTTGTAATTAATAATTATAATAATTTTTTTTATTATATAGAACTTAACCATTGATAAATTACACAGCTGAATGGCCTGTGTTGAAAATACAAATATATCGTTGTTTTATTTTAGACCGTTGAATATTTATCCACGACTTATAAAATTATGTAATATTAAATCGAATTTTTCATTCACGTCATAATTGCATAAAGGGCTATAAAACTTAATTATATCTAAACATGCAATTACGTTAAATATTTTTCCTTTAATAAATATTTCATTTAATAATATATTTATGTTTTTTGTATCATTAATATTCATGTATATTTTTTCACAATATACATGAATACTTTTATTGTATACTAAATCCAAACGAAATGATAATTTAGATTGGATAGTATTAAATGATGGATATGGATGATCTAATATAAATTCCTTATAATAAGAACTATGTAAAATTGTTGGACTATTGTAAATTTGTTTAATTAAAGTCATTTCAGATAATATATATTATTAACTAATATAAATAACTAAAATCAATTTTACATATAACTTATTATTTGCAATTTTTACTATTAAAATATATATTGTATATATAAAATCAATGAAATGGTTACAAAAATCAAAATCTATTTTAAATAAAACTTATAAAAATAAAACTTATAAAAATAAAATAATGAGTTATAAACCCACCATAAATCGTAATTTAGTATCTTTAAAATCATTAAATCGTGAAAAAATACATAATTGCAATACTGTAAAAGCATTTAAATTAAAAGAACCATTACAAATTGCCATATCAAATAACAAATGTGTTGATTATAGTATGCCAGATGCAATTAAAGTATTATTAGATCGATTACGTGCAAATAAACATATAATTATTGACCAGATTATACCTCCAAAACAAATTGACGGTAATTGTTGGTTTAATACTTTATTTATGATGTTTTTTGTATCGGATAAAGGTCGCCGGTTTTTTCATTTTTTTCGTCAATTTATGATTGAAGGTAAAGATAGTCTTGGAAAATCGATTCCCAAAAAACTAAGGAATGCTTTTGCTCTGTTAAATTATGGTATTGAATTGTCTTTAATTGGATCTAAATTAGCTATAAATATGGATACAAATGGTATTATAATTGATATATATGAAAATATTCCAAAAAAATATATATATGATGAATTTACAAATGAACAGAATATACCTGATTGGTGGGATGCAGGTAATCCAATACAATATTATACTACAATTATGCAATATTTAGATATAAACTCGGTATCATTGATTGAACATAATTTATCAAATGATTGGTTGAATATATTATCAAAAAAAATACAGTTATTGAAAAAACCGCCACATATTATAGTATTAAATGGATATCAAAATAGTGGCATTATAAATAAAATGATGGAATTTGAAATTAATACGAATTTCGAAATAATAAAATATGGACTGGATAGTGCGTCTGTATTAAATGATAAAAATATGCATTTTTGTTGTGTATTAACATGCGAAGGCAAAGAAATGGCTTTTGATGGAATGAGCTTTAGTCGAATTATTCCAATGAAATGGAAACAAAACCTTAATAAAAATGTGAATTGGGGATTTAAAGGTTCTGAAGATGAGGGGATTCCTTTACAATGGAATTTTCAAACATGTTATCATCAATTAATATATTACAGATTATAATTGCAGTAATTAGAAAAAATTATACAAATAAAAAAGTGTAATACTAATATTACACTATGCGCTACAACTTTCGCAAATACCATCTGAATTATTATCACTTGACATACCCAAATTTTTAGTAGGTTCAATTGTAAATTGTTGTGCTTGGTGTCTACCACGACGACGCAAATAATACATGCCCGTTTTTAATCCTTTTGACCAAGAATGAAAATGCATTGCAGTTAATGTGCCATAATTAGGGTCTTCTAACCATAAATTCAAACTTTGACTTTGGCATATATATACACCTCTATCGGCCGACATATCTATAATTGCTCTCATTGGTAATTCCCAAACAGTTCGATATTTTTCACGAATTTCAGGAGGAATTATAGTTAAGTGTTGGACAGAACCATTATTTGCAATAATATTATTTTTAAGTTGTTCATTCCATTGACCTAATGCAATTAGATCTTTTATTAAATATTTGTTTACTATAATAAATTCACCCGCAAATGTTCTGCGGGAATATATATTACTTGTAATTGGTTCAATACATTCATTATATCCTAATATTTGAGAGGTTGATGCGGTTGGCATAGGAGAAATTAACAATGAGTTTCTTAAACCATGCAATTGAATGTTTGTTTTGAGTTTTGTCCAATCATACATAGTTGAATTTACTGAATTTGTTGTTGTATCATCATTCCATAAATCAAACTGTAAAATTCCTTGACTTGCCGGAGATCCAATAAATGATTCATATGATCCATGTATTTGGGCCAAATCACACGATTCTTCTAAAGCTCCATGATAAATTGTTTCAAAAATTTGTTTGTTTAATTTACGAGCCTCTAATGATGTAAATGGTATATTCATTATCATAAATACATCGGCCAATCCTTGAACACCAATACCAATTGGTCTATGTTTAAAATTGCTGGTTTTTGTTTTTTCAGTTGGATAAAAATTAATATCTATAACGCGATTTAAATTATAGGTTAAAATACGAGCAATTTTGTGCAACTTTTCAAAATTAAATGTTGGAATCGCATGTCCGATAGTATCAATACATGACGGTAAAGCAATACTTGCTAAATTGCATACAGCGGTTTCTAAATGATCGGAATATTGTATAATTTCACTACATTGAGATGTTAAAATGCCATTAAAAACACCCGAATTACGTAAAGGTTCTGTAAAACAATACGTATCATCAATTCGTTCAGAATTGATAATTTTTGCAACTGAAATATTTTCATATATTTCATTTTTATGATCATATGGCATATTTAATAAGTCGACAATTAACATATTTATTTTCAAATTACATGCTTCAACCGTTTTAATGCACATTTTGTCATCCGAATCATATATATAAAATTTATGATTTGGGGTGCACCATATAAATCTATTGTTTGAAAATTGGATTTGCATTAATTTCTGGTTTTTGCCTGTTTTTACAATCTCTACATTACTAAATTCATGTCCATTCCAAACATTTATTTTTTGACCAACTAAATATTGTATTTCAATGTGACCTTTGTCGGTTAAAATATATGTTTCAGGTGCTACACATAAATTGGATGATTTAATTGTTCCTAAATTTTGTTGATTTGATTTTTTATTACAAGCATCTTTATATAATAAATAGGGTGTTCCAGTTTCCATTTGTGCGTCCATTATTTGAAACCATAATTCTCGAGCTTGTATAGTCTTACCAAGACCAGATTGTTCATATTTCTCATATAGAATTTTGAATTTATCTCCCCAAACATCGGATAAGCCCGGACATACGTCCGGGCACATAAGAGTCCATTTACTATTTTGTTTTACTCGTTCCATAAAAAGATCTGGAATCCACAGTGCATAGAATAAATCACGAGCTTTCAATTCCTCATCTCCATGATTCTTACGCAATTGCAAAAACATTTCTATATCACCATGCCATGGTTCTAAATAAATTGCGAAACTGCCATTGCGTTTTGACCCTTGATCAATATATTTAGCCGTATTATTGAATACACGCAACATAGGAACAATCCCGGTTGATATACCATTTGTTCCTCTAATTTGACTGCCTTTAGCTCTAACATTATGTATATGTAACCCAATACCACCCGACCATTTAGAAATACGAGCACAATCTTTAAGAGTATCATAAATGCCTTCTAAACTATCGTCCTCCATTGCTAAAAGAAAACATGAACTCATTTGAGGATGTGATGTTCCTGCATTAAATAAAGTTGGAGTTGCATGTATCATGTATTTGTGTGACATATAATAATATGTTTCTTGAATACGTTCAATATTACAGCCATGTATTCCAATAGCAACACGTAGCCACATATGTTGTGGACGTTCAATGATAACACCGTCAATTTTCATTAAATATGAGCGTTCTAATGTTTTCATTCCAAAATAATCAATCAAATAATCACATGAATAATCGCATATTTTTTCCAATATTTCGCTATTGTTTAAAACGTTTATATAATATTCTTCTGAAACTAAATGACATAATTTTCCTATTTTATTATGATAATTATATAATTTAGTAGTTACATCCATAAATGATTCACTTGTATTTTTATGCAGATTGGACACGGCGATGCGACCGGCCAATGTATTGTAATCGGGATGAATAGATGCCATAGATGCACATTGTGCTGCGGATAATTCGTCGATTTTAGTGGTGGAAATGTCGTCGAAAATCTGGTCGATGACTTTCATGACGAGGGCAGTATAATTGAGTTGTATTCCGGCCTCTTTGCCAAGTTTTTTAATGCGCTGTAGGATTTTATCAAATGAAACGATTTGTTTTTGACCATTGCGTTTTATTACATACATTTCATCGGGTTGATTCATTTTAATTCTATAATAATATATAATTAAATTTTTATATAGATTTATTGTTATATAAAAATATTATATAACAACAAATTAATTGTAATTTATTTTTATTTGGATCTCCAAATGTGTATAAACCACTAAAGGTGTAAAACGGACACTAAAGTGTCTGGTTTTTACATTTTTAGGGTCATAAATAATTGGTTAGATGTAATTATATCAAAATTGATCTGTATTTTTTCGGCAATCTGTGTTCCCACCCACTAACACGTTCTTTTTCAATAATTTTCCATGCATCTACTATTTTGGAAACTGATTCTGAAAACCATGCTTTATTTCTTTGAACTAAAACACACGACATTTTTTCCAAATACCAATATTGTGTTGTATACAAAGTATATGTATCTTTTAATTCAGTTTTTTTTGTATTAATCCACTGATCTATAGAGTTTTTATTTAGTTCAATTGATAGAGGCATAAATACATAATGAGGAATATTATATTGTTTAAACTGATTAATATTTGAATCCGCACCAAAATTACCAGAATTCAACTCTTTATCTGACATTAACTCAATGCCCGTTTCACGGGCATATAGTTGCTTTGCTGACCCCGTAGAATGTAAATCTATTACACGAATTGAATTATTTGTTGGGACATTATTTGATGTATATACTTTTGCTTGTTTTTTTACAAAATACAATACAATACCCCGTTCTTGATGGCTTAAATCACTATAAAACTCACTTTCCTCGTATTCTTTAAATTGAGTTTCTATAAAATCACATTCATCTAAATCACATGTTTCCATTTGCCCCTGCATTTGAATCCAATATGAGTCTAAAGGAATTCCGCTAATTTCACGATTTACAATGTTTTTGATTTCTAACATTCGTCCATATAAAGGCGATGTAAGATCTATATTGATTCCATCTGGAGATGCTCCAATACATGGATATGTGCTATGTTTTATACATCCAAAGTCGGCTATTTTTGTTTTATATATTTTTTCATATAACATTACCGTTAGTGGTTCATATTTAGTTCCCCAATGCATTGGACTATCAATTGAACAATTACCTAAACTGGAATCATAATCGATTGGCTTACATTTTTCGCAAATTATGGAATTATATAATGAGTCTGACCCAAATAATTTGCCCAAACTACTAGCAGTAATTAAATTATGCCGAAATTCATACCATTCTTTAGTGCGTTGTTCCGGTTGGGGTAAAGACTGTAAATACGAAATGTGTTTAGTTAATTTAGTAAGTTTACATGGATCTATGGTATTTTTTTTAAAAATTTGATTACATGAACGGTTTGGAATAGATGATATAGTATCAAAAAAAAGTTCAGCACGTTGTCTAACAAAACATTCTATATATTCATAATCCGAATCTTGTTCCAAACATTCTTCATAATCAATTAATAATTCAAAAAAATAAATTGCAATATCTTGAATTAAATTTGCATGGAAATTGCTTAAATGCATTTTACCAATATGTTCATTTGTATATTCGTCAATTGATTCAAATACTGCTTGTTCAAATTCACAAGCAGATTCAACTGTCATATTATTTATAAAATTTGGGGTAATTGAATTATTTGATAATTGTGTATTAGACGAACAAACCGATGATGTATCATCTGATACAATATATTCCATTATAGATAATTATATGAAATTATTTTCATATAGTTTTAATTTAGTTATTTTACAAATTTGAATCTTTATTTTGTTCAATTATAGTAATTGGATCAGTTATAGTAATTGGATTAACTCTTTTTGGTGTAAGAGATTTTAGTGTGCTAACGCGTTTACTATCTGTAATTCGCAAGGTAAATTTATGAGAATCATTGTTAAAATGCAATGATGGAATACTGGATATAATACCACTTTCTTTATCATAAATCAAATCTTTTGCTTTTTGCAGTTTATTTTTTTCCAAACAATCTGTGAAAAACATTTTAAGCGATTTAATGTCTTTTATTGGGTAGCCATTATCTTTTCCATATTTTTCAGCAAAAACATGTAGTCTTTGTATTTTAGCTGTTTTATCTAATTTGTTCCAAGTGTCGATTTTATTGTTTTGTTTTTCTTTTTCTAACATAGCATCAATATTTTGACTATTCATTTCATTTGTAGAATATATATTATATTGGTTCGAATATATATTGGGATGTGCTTTGGATTTAGCCGGTTTTGGTTCATTAATAGTATTTGTAGATAATTCGTTGAGGGAAGATTGAGTAAACATAATATATGTGTATTGCTTTATATTGTATATAAAAATATGTTTATCTCCTTTTATAATAATATATATTTAATTCATTATGTTAGAATCAACCGAATTATTAAATAATAGTAAAAAAGTCATTATAATAAAAGATCTCGAATTGGGTAAGAAACCCGGTAATAAAACAAATCTTGGAAAAATGGAGGTAGAAATGGAAAAAGAGAAATTGAAACGCGTGGTTACAAATACAAAACAATGGAATTTTTTAGAAAGTGATTTGGAACCAATGAATCAACTTAATCTTATAAAACAAATAATGGATATAGTTAACGGAATTGGACAATATAATTCTATTAATGTAGATTTAACTATTAACGATTTTGATATAAATTTACAACACAAAATTGTATTTATTAAACAACAAATCAATAATAAGATTTATGGATACCGGAACCAAGATTTACTGAAATCGAAATACGATGAAACTAAATTCGTGGATTTTGCCAAGATCTTGGAAATGATGTTGGCAAATGATTTGAAATGTTATTATTGTAATAATCCGGTTTTGGTTTTATATGAATATGTGAGAGAACCGAGACAGTGGACAGTTGAACGTATTGATAATAAATTCGGTCATAATAAAGATAATATCGAAATTGCATGTTTAAATTGTAATTTGCACAGAAGGACGATGCATCATGAGAGATATCTATTTACCAAGAATCTATCAATCGTTAAACGATAGATAAGTTTATTTTTTGGTTGCATCTGAACCATAAAATAAATAAATATATATATATATAATGCCAATGGATCAATATGGTAAATTATACCAACAAATACTTATACCATTGCTATTTTTTATAATATATTTAGTCTTGATATATCGATATAATATATATAATAATATAGTTGATAAAACAGTTGCAATCGGATTGATCTTATATTATTCTATCTTGGATATACGTTATGGTTTAGTTGCATGTTTTTTATTAATTATATATTTTAACACAATTCCAAGACCTGTAACTAAATCATTAAATTTTTTAGAAAATTTTGATTTAATGAATGTATTTTCGCCTTCAACTATGAGTCAGTCAGTTGATAAAGAATTTCCAACCGAAATAGTTGAATATAAAAATAATAATAACTCAGATGATGATGTAATACCAAAAATAATATGGTTATATTGGCATGACGATATTCAATCCGCACCTAAAATCGTGCAATACTGCGTTAATTTAATACATAAACTCAATAAAAATTATAAGATAAATGTTTTGAATCAAAATAATAAAAATAAATTTGTAAAAGACCCCGCCGTTTTAAAACATTTGAATAATCCAAGATTAAAAGAAAATTATAAATCTGATTTATTGCGAATGTATCTAATTTCTACTTATGGAGGAATATATTTAGATTCAAGTATTGTTTTATTTGAACCATTAGACTGGATATATAATTTACCAAACTATGATTTAATTATGTATAAAGCTAATGTGCATACTACAAATAACAATAAACCAGTATTAGAAGCATGGTTTATTGCGGCAAAACCAAATAATATTTTGATTAAAGAAACCGTAAATATGTTGACTGATATTTTTGATAATAATATGCAAAATAAGTTTAATATATTAAAAAATGATAAAACAGTTGATTATCAAAATTTCAAAAATCATGATATATATCATGTTGTATATTTTTGTCTTGTTTATATTCAGCATAAATTTAATATAACAAACAATAATCATTTTATAGATTGTAATCCAAACATTTTTCCATTTAATGTTCTATATGGAAATAATCATACATTGGATAAATTATATAATGCACCTATTTCAGAAAAAACATTTAATATTTATAAATCAAAGCATATGTTAAAATTGGCGAGTTATAATCGTAAATATATAGAACAAAATAAATTGAAACCAAAGTTAAATAGTTTTATGGACCGATTAGAAAAATATATTTATATACAATATGGTTGAATAATATATTATATTATAGTATATTATAGTATATGAAGTTAAAAAATCGTATTATAATACTATTTTTATTGGTAATAGTTATTAGCTTATTTATACAAATATTATTTTATATTGAAAATTTTGAAGCAAGTGATATTATAATATTTAATAAACCGACTGATAGTACATTAGATATTACATATAATATTGGTGATATTCTTAATATGCCGGCTTTGATCGGGTATTGGCCATTAAATACACACGATAATTTTGAATATTATAAAAAATGCACAAATTATTTTAAAAATACAATAATTAATAATTATGATGATTTAAGAATAGATAAATCTGAACCGATTCCAAATATAGATAAAATTCAGAAAAGTGTTGATAAATATATATTAGATAATACAGATCTATCATTAAATCGTATATTATCAAAAGTAAATAATAATGATACTTTATGTATTCATTTACGTGCAGGAGATAAACCGGTTGACCCTGAATTTATAGATATTATAAATAACATAAGTAAAGATTATTTAAATGTAATAATTTTAACGGGTATTCATAGCGGAAGTAGCGGTTATCCAAATATTAATGATTATAAACAAGATATTGCTGATAATATTAATAAAATAAATAATAAAAATATTGAAGTTAATATTGATGCTCCCGATAATCATTTATGTATTTTTCGTAAATGTAAAAATTTATTAGTTCATCAAGGCGGATTTTCTGTATTAGGAACTATATTATTTACCGGTAATAATTTATATATTACTAAGAATTTTAATATTGATTGGTTGTTAAATGCTGAAAATCAAATATGGAAAAAATATATTGAAAATACTGCACATAAATATAAAATGATATAGTATAATTATGAAAATTAATATTTATACAAATATAAAAAAAGTATTTATTATTAATTGTTATAGTTATCTTTATTTTTATCCAGATTATATACTATATTATTTCAAACTTAATTCTTTCAAATCAAAAAGAAAACTTTGAAAGTAAAAATAAAATGAAAAAATATAATGTAATATTTGGTGGAACTGTAAAAAATGCAGAATCTTATATAAAAAATATATTACAATATATTGATAAATGCGGAAAAAAGTTTAATAAATATAGTGTTATTATTTATGAGAATGATTCTAACGATAATACAAAAAATATTTACTAGAAAATAAAAAAGATAATTATTATTATATTTTAGAAAACGGGGTTGCAGAAGAACGAAGAACAATGCGTTTAGCACATGGACGTAATAAAATATTAGAAAAGGCAAAAGAATTAAATAAAAATGGAGAATATACATATTTAATTATGTTAGACATGGATGATGTAAATAGTAGTGGAACATTTGTAGACTCAATTGAAAGCTGTTTTAAATATAATTATGATGATTGGGACGTTTTAACTGGAAATCAAAAAGACAAATATTATGATATATGGGCACTTAGAAAATCTGGATATATAGATTATGATTGTTGGGGCGAATATAATAACCCATCTACAAGCCCGGAAAAAAACAAGAAATTAGTAAGATTATATACGAGACAGTATTTAAAGAAGATGGTTTAGTTAATGTAGATTCTGCATTTGGAGCAATTGGAATTTATAAATTAGATTCATTACATAATTGTAAATATATAGGCAAACATAAAAATAATGAGTATCCTGAAAATAGTGAATTATGTGAACATGTTGAGTTTAATAAATGTATTAAAAAAAATGGAGGTAAAATATATATTAATACTGAATTTTATACCAATTAAATGCAATAATTTATTACTTAGTAAGCCATTCCGTGTTTGATTTATACCATCGAAGAATTAAAATGGAACAAAGTTCCATTTTTGTTTTAAATCTTCAGCGGTTTAAATATAAAACATATACGGTAAATGATATACATTTATTTATTTAATTCTATTAATGTATTTAGTCCATTACAATTATTGCATTTATTTGTAATTTCTTCATTTGAAAAATATGCCCATGGTTTGTGAACCCCAAAACTATTATTACTATATATAGTTTCGTTTGAAAATAAAGATGCATCATTTGCAGATGGTTTTTTCGGATTATTACACGTTGATGAAAAGAAAACGTCTTCATTACCAGTTTCGGGATTGCAAATTTTAATTTTTTCTACCATTATACTTTTTTTACGTAATGATAGTCCACCATTCCCAACTACGTTTTCTAAAGGCGCATGTTTCCAAGGTGCACCAACATAATCATATTCTAAAAAATTGTTTATTAAATCTTTATTGTTTTCACATATCATTGTATCCGTTTGAAATACTAAAAATGTTTCAGTTGGAATATTATCATAAAATTCTTTAGAATAAAATAATTTATTGTATTCAGGTATAGTTAAATTATCAACCTTTAAATCTATTAATTTTATACGGTTTGTATATTGACTTAAATCAGTTTTAATAATATTATTTATATAATCTAAATTATTATTTCCATGCATAATAATAATATTCCAATCATCTGATAAATTTTCTAAAAAATTGTTTAATACAAATGATAATGCTTTATGTTCACGAGGTTCTACTATTATAGCAGTATATTTAGAGTCTTCAAAATTCTCGATTCGAACATATTGCACATAAGTTATATTTAATAATATTATTAATATTAGAATAATTACTATAATAATTTTATTCATTAATATATAGTAATGATATATAACTATAAAATAATACTACTATTATTATTAGTAATAATAATTTTATTTAATATATGTTATAATTTATTTCAAACTGAAAACTTTGTAAATAACGATGATAATAAACCTAAAATTTGTTTTATAACAGCTATATATGGTAGTTATGAGGTATCGTGTAAAAAATATGTGGAACAAACAATACCAACCGATTTTATATGTTTTACAGATAACAATGAAATTATAAGTAATGGATGGATAATTGATACAACGCCATATCATATTAATAATAAATCTGAAATAGATAATGATAATTTACATAATTCATTAAATAAAAATAAACATACATTTAATATAGCAAAATATTATAAACAATCATTTCAAAATATTCCATTATTAACTAAATATGATGTAATTGTTTGGGTCGATGGAACAATTGAAATCAAAAATGAAAATACAAGTAAATGGATTATGGATAATATTAATAAACATAAAATTATTGGATGGATGCATGAACATAGAGGTGGTATATTAGAAAAAGAAGTATATGCATCAGATAATGATAGATATACTTCTACATATTGGAATAATCAAGAACAACCTTATCAAAATATATTTAAACAATATTTAGATTATGTAAATGATGGTTATGATGATAAAACATTTTTTAAATCGAATGTTCAAGATAATCGTATAAGTGCGCAAAATTTAGGGGTTTGGATAACATGCTTTGTTGCATATTTAAACAAAGACAAATCCGTTACTGATTTTTTAAATCTATGGTATTTACAGACATTAAAATATACAACACAAGACCAAATTGGGTTTTCTTATGCTGTTCAAAAAACTAATTTAATTCCGTATACATTACCAGATATTGAAATAAATGGGGAAACTCCTCACATTGAAACTGATTTTTATATTAAACATTCCCATGGAAAATAAATATTTTTAATTAGTTCTGCAAATATAAAGCTTACAATTAAACTTTATGAATTTTATATATTCGTATTATAAATATAAATATATATTAATGCACCCAAAAAAATTCACAATTTTAGGTGAACGTAGTTCAGGAACCGAAATTCTAAAACAATTCATCTTGGACAATTTCGACATTCCATATACCCAAGATTTTGGTTCAACCCATTTTTTTGGGTTTTATGATTACAAATTAATGTTTACTGATGAAACCTTGTTTCTATGTATCGTTCGTGATCCGGTTGATTGGATAAATGCATTTTATCATAATCCGAAGTATATACCCATACAAAACCAAAGTTTAGACAATTTCTTGGAAAAACCGTTTTATAGTATATGGCCTAAAAAACAACCCAGTGAATGTGAAACAATTATTTCAGAAGATCGTAATATTATAACAAACAAAACATATGAAAACATTTTCGAACTTAGAAAAGTGAAAATGGAATATTTAACTGAAACTCTACCAACGTTAGTCAAACATCATTATATAATCCGATATGAGGATTTACTCGAAAATCCCAAACTCATCTTGGAAAAAATACAACAAAAATATGGATTAACAACTAAACCATTTATACCGTCAATCACAAATATATCAAGCCCAACTATATTAACTACTCCATTTTCAGACAAAACAATACAATATATTATATCTAGCATCGATTTTGACCAAGAACATAGTTTCGGTTACTCAATCCGCATTCAAGAAATATAAAAATAAACAAAAAGTGGATAAAAAGAAACTGCATTTGTAAATAAAATATTAGCTATTTTTAACATAACACGTGGCACTGGTAAACGTAAACGTAGAACTCAACGTAAATAATTCTTGGAAAAACTTAGAATAAAAATCCATATAAATAGTTCTTGGAATAACTATTTATATTAAAATATGTTGAATCGTTTACCCCTCCATCCACATATTCAAAAAAAACTTGATTATTTTTATGAAAATCAAAAAATACCCAATCTCATATTCCACGGCTCATCCGGAACAGGAAAACACACAATTGTCCAAGATTTTTTAAATAAAATATATGGATCAAATAAACATAAATTAAAAACGAATGTTATGATAGTCAATTGCGCACACGGTAAAGGAATTAAATTTATTAGGGAGGAATTGAAGTTTTTTGCCAAGACGAATATACAATCTAATTTAGGAGTATTATTCAAATCAATTGTATTATCAAATGCAGATTGTTTAACAATTGATGCACAATCTGCTTTAAGACGATGTATTGAATTATTTAGCCATAATACGCGATTTTTTATTATTGTGGAAAATAAACATAAATTATTAAATCCAATCTTGTCGAGATTTTGCGAAATCTATGTGCCTGAATATATAGTTGATGGAAAAATAATTAATTTGCATAGTTATATTTTACAAGAAAAATACAAGTTTAACTATGATTTAGAAAAAAAAGACTTTATAACTGCAAAATTCCAAGAATTTATGAATTGTTCTAATATAACTCATTCGTATTTGATTGATTTTTGTTCAGAATTATATGAAAAAGGGTATTCAGCATTGGATTTAATGAAAGTTATCCAAGAATCAGATAAAATTGAGGAAGGAATAAAAGCAAGTTTAATGTTGGATTTCCAAAAAGTAAAGTCAGAGTTTAGGTATGAGAAATTATTGATGTTCTATATGTTGGGAAACCTACGGTTTAGTCGCCCGATGGGCGACAACTGATGCCCGTAGGGCAGCATAAACGAACCATCCCTTATTTAGTATTAAATAAGGGAGGGGGCATACGGGTCAACTTAATGTCCGCCTACAGCGGACATTTTAGAACCTGCGGTTCCCCGGAATAAATAATAAATAATAGAAATATAATGGACGACTTTGTTTTATCCAATCTCCAAGAATCCAAGAACGAATGGTGTAGTCGCCTAATTAGTATTTTCACACCCCTAATTATTGAAGGTATTCGATCTATTTACAACGAAGCTTGGAAAATGTGTCTCGACAACAGTGAAGCCGGTAAATATTTAATGACATTTCAGAATTTATTAGCTCGTATTCCTAAATGGAATAATATTATTATTGAAGAAGAACGAAAACGAATTATTGAAAGAAGTGGATGCAATTATTTAGAAGATTTAATAACATGTGTTCATATTATTCAATTGAAAGTCCTTACATGTATTAGAGTAGGTAATAAACAGAAACAAATTGATATATCAATTCCAAAACTGGATACCTTTATACATAAAATATATATTCATACTGCACGTAAAGTATATACAAATGTGTATTTATTTGAAAAAAATATAAATCCATTACAAACACAAAAAAATGGACGAGAATTAGAGATCATTGTCCAAGAATGTATTTTAACAACTATAAGAGAAAGCATTCCAACGGAAGCCATTATTCGCGCTTATATGGATGAAAGTGTGGAACAAGAGGAGGAAGTTATTATAGAGCAATTGAAAGAACCCGTTTTGCCTGTAGATAGCGAATCTATTGATGGCGAATCTGCCAAGAAAAATGGCGACTCAAATGATAGTAAAGACAGTCAAAAGTTGGCAGAAACGCTACCTGAAACTGTGCCGTCAATTAAAAATATTGATAATGAAGAAGTTATTACTAGATTGTCGTTTAATGATTATGATGCAGTTATGGATGAAACAAATAAAGTCGAGAATGTGAATGCACCCAAGACGATTGAACGATTAGAGGAAATAAGCACATCGAGAGCAATACAAAGAAAATTGGAGGAAGAAGCCGAAGATATGGAAGACCGAATCAAGATACATACAGATGATAATGTAATATTGGATGATATATTTGATTTTGATAGTATAGGTGGCACAAATAATAAAACGACGGAAGAAGCGCCATTGTTTGATTTTGAAACCCTCTAGAATAAGGGAAACCTTGGTTTACAGGGAACCTACGGTTCTAAAATGTCCGCCGTAGGCGGACATTCAGTTGACCCGACTACGTCGGGTCCGACCCTTGTACGAACCCTCCCTTTTATCAACTACTT
>Ga0114971_10000143_pt1 | contig 42428 bp, 46 predicted proteins | sample M_140625_MF_Meta_FD_87320 | JGI IMG/M metagenome (GOLD analysis project Ga0114971, IMG submission 87320) | Freshwater microbial communities from Lake Montjoie, Canada to study carbon cycling - M_140625_MF_MetaG | ecosystem: Environmental > Aquatic > Freshwater > Lake | place: Lake Montjoie... | reverse complement strand
ATGGTGGGGCGCACGGTTTGCGAGAGGTGGGGCAAGGCCCTGGGACAAACGATCGTGGTGGACAACCAAGGCGGTGGGGGCGGCGTCATTGCGTGTCAAAACACAGCTCGCGCGCCAGCGGATGGTTACACCTTGATGCAAGGCTATGTGGCCACCTTGGGCACCTCACCAGCCACGCGCAAGAACTTGCCCTACGACCCCATCAAAGACTTTACCCCCATTGGCATGATTGGGGGTACGCCCAATGTGCTCGTGATGAACACCCAGCTGCCCGCGCAAAATTTTGCCGAGTTTTTGGCCTATATCAAAAAGAACCCTGGTCGCGTGAGTTACGCCTCCGCGGGGCAAGGGTCCTTGACGCACTTGACCATGGAGCTCTTTAAGCTTCAAGTGCAAAGTTTTTTGGTGCACATTCCTTATCGGGGTGTGGCACCTGCATTCACCGATTTGATTGCCGGCCAAACACAGGCCATGTTCCCTGGCCTCGCTGCCGCTTTGCCTCACATCAGGTCGGGACGGGTCAAGCCCCTGGCCATCACAGGATCGGGTCGTCACGCGCAGCTCAAGGACATTCCAACGATGGAAGAGTTGGGCTTTAAGGGCTTTGATGCCCTTCAGTGGTATGGCGTTTGCGGCCCAGCTGGCATGCCTGCTGGGATTGTAAAAACCCTCAACGAGAGCTTGAACGCTGTGCTCAAGGTCCCAGACTTCAAAGAAAAACTCTCCATTGAAGCGGTTGACCCCATGCCCATGAGCAGCGAACAATTTGGCGCCTACATCAAAAAAGACCTGGAGCGTTGGACCCATTTGGCCAAAGAGCGTCACATTGAGTTGGACAGCTGAACCTAGCCTCTTTAAAAGTCCCCCTTTGAAGGTGGGCTTGAGTTCTTGAGGCTTGAAGCTTCACTCCAAAAAATTCATTTACTTTTTTTATTTTTTATCAACATGGCACGCAATACACAAGTTTTAGCCGATCTCAATCCCCCAGAAGTGACTCGCACCTTGGCCGAGTTCGTCGTCCATCACCCCTCCAAAGGCTGGAGCGATGCCGTTGAGCATGAAGCGCATCGCACATTTTTGAATTGGTTGGGGTGTGCCGTGGGCGCGGCTCACCACGAGTCCACTCAAGCGGCTTTGGCCGCGGTAAAGATGCTCGAGCCCGCACCTCAGGCCACTTTGGCGGGTTTGAGCATGCGCGTTGACATGGCCAGCGCCGCCTTGATCAACGGGATCTCGTCGCATACGTTTGATTTTGACGACACCCACCTCAAGACCATCATTCACCCAGCCGGACCGGTGGCCTCAGCCATCATGGCTTTGGCCGAGCATTTGAACGCCACAGGACGAGAAGTCATCGATGCGTTGGTCCTGGGCATTGACGTGTCTTGTCGCGTGGGCAACTGCTTGTACCCAGATCACTACGACCGTGGGTGGCACATCACCGGCTCCACAGGGATGCTTGGTGCTGCAGCCGCTTGCGCCAGGCTCTTAAAGCTCAATGCCCACCAAACTCAAATGGCCTTGGGCATTGCCGCCTCACAACCCATTGGCCTTAGAGAACAATTTGGCACCATGACCAAGCCCTTTCACCCTGGTGGCGCAGCCAGGGCGGGTTTGATGTCGGCTTTGATGGCCTCCAAAGGCTTTACAGCCAGCCCCAAAGCCATTGAAGCCCCTAGAGGCTTTGCCCAAGTCGCATCCACAAAATACGACTGGAGTGAAATCGATTCTGAATTGGGCCAACGTTTTGAAATCAGCTTTAACACCTACAAGCCCTTTGCATGTGGGATTGTGATTCACCCAAGCATCGATGCTTGTGTGCAACTCAAAAACATGGGTGTGGCTGCAGACCAAGTTGAAAAAATTGAACTCAAGGTCCACTCCTTGGTGCTTGAACTCACCGGCAAAAAAGAGCCCAAAGATGGGCTCCAAAGTAAATTCAGCGTCTACCATGGTTGTGCAGCGGGCTTGCTGTTTGGACGCGCCGGAGAGGAGGAGTTTGCCGACGCTGTGGTCACAAGCCCAGCCGCGACGCAACTTAGACGCAAGGTGGTCGCCATCGTGGACGACTCCATCGATGAAGCGAGCGCGGATGTGACCGCTTACCTTCAATCGGGCTCGCCCATTCATATCCGCGTCGATCACGCCATTGGGTCCTTGGAAAACCCGATGACGGACAGCTTGCTTGAGAAAAAATTCCACGACCTCAGTGACCCCGTCATCGGTCAAAAAATGAGCACCGATCTCATCGCATCTTGCTGGAATTTGGGCCAAAGTCCCAATCTGCACACCTTGCTCAAGCGGTGTTTACCCAGCTGAGCACCTTGGGGTTGCTAGTGGTTGCTTGGGGGGGTGGGGTGTTCGACTGCTTTTCAGGCATCAATCTAAGCAGGGCTCAGGGAATACCCTAAAAACAACATGGGATTATTAGCACTCTTCTTTGGAGAGTGCTAAAATACTTTCCTGTAAGAAAGGATCTGTGCCATGACTGCTTTAACCACCTTGTCTAGACCCAACACTCTGCCAGCCACGTCCTGGGGACTTATTCCGCCCCTTGGCCACTTGGATGCCTACATCTCCGCGGTCAACCGCATGCCCATGCTCACCTTGGAGCAAGAGCAAACCTTTGCACGCCTACTCAAAGACAACAATGACCTGGAAGCGGCGGGAAAATTGATCATGTCCCATCTGCGTTTGGTGGTCTCCGTGTCCAGGCAATATTTAGGCTATGGTTTGCCCCATGCAGACTTGATTCAAGAAGGCAATGTGGGCCTCATGAAAGCGGTCAAGCGTTTTGACCCCGAGCAAGGGGTGCGTTTGGTGAGTTATGCCATGCATTGGATCAAGGCCGAGATTCACGAATACATTTTGAAAAACTGGCGCATGGTCAAGCTCGCCACCACCAAGTCACAACGCAAGCTTTTTTTCAATCTTCGCTCCATGAAACAAGGCTTTAAAGCAGGTACCGAAGACAGCAACGCACATCGCTTGAACCTCTCCGAGTCTCAAATCGAACAAGTCGCCAAAGAGTTGAACGTCAAGCGTGAAGAGGTCATGGAGATGGAGACTCGCCTGAGTGGCGCAGACATCATGCTTGACCCCACCCCCAACGAGGACGGAGACGAGACCTATGGACCCATCTCCTATTTGACCGACCTCAACCATGAGCCCACCGCCATGATCGAGTCGCATCAACGCGACATGCTCGCAAGCGATGGTTTGACCCTCGCACTTGAGGCCCTGGACCCGAGGTCTCGCAAAATCGTGCAAGAGCGCTGGCTCAACGTCAAAGACGATGGCAGCGGGGGCATGACCTTGCACGACTTGGCTGCAGAGTTTGGTGTAAGCGCTGAGCGGATTCGTCAAATTGAAACCGCCGCCATGAAAAAGATGAAAGAGTCGCTTTCAGAGTTCGCTTAGAGACTCAAAAAGCCAGCGTTCATCGCTGGCTTTGAGCTCGAGAGCTCAAAGCTTGAGGCCTGCTCAGAAGTTCCAATTTCTACAGCCCTTAAGTTTGATCCAACAAATTTTTGAGATCTTGCGTCAAACTCTCCACGGATGTGCCATGGCGCACAAACAAACGCAATTTGCCCTTGGTGTCGTAGACATAAAACCCAGCCGTGTGCTCGACTCCATAACTCGTTGGCGTGGGCCCAGGGGTCTTTTGATAAAACACCTTGTACGCTTTAGCCGCTTGTTTGAGTTCCTCCTCTCCCAAGCTCACGCCCGTAAAGTCTTCTCCAAAATTGGCCATGTACGCTGCAAGCACCTCGGGCGTATCGCGCGCAGGGTCCACACTGACAAAAAACGCCTTGACTTTATTGCCTTGCTCGCCCAACGAAGTCTTGATGGTTTTGAGTTCAGACAGAGCACTTGGACACACATCTGGGCATTGTGTATAGCCAAAAAAAACCAAGGCCAATTGCCCCTTGTAGTCTTGCAAATGATGCGTCAACCCAGCCTTGTCTTGCCAGGTCAAGTCCCGCGCGTAATCCGCTCCTGTGATATCGACCGAGTTGAAACTCACCTTACTCGGTGTGCAGGCCAACACACCCAGCACCGAGATGAGCATCACAGCGCTTTTAAACATGGCGCGTAAGAACGCCCTTTGATTTGAAATCTTCAAAATATTCTCGCCTACATGTAGTGGTCAATTAAAAAAGCGGCAAAAAGCAAACTCAAATGGGTCAACGAGAATTTGAAAGTGGCCCGCGCCAACTCATCCGAATAATGACGCCACAATTTGTAGGCATACGCACAAAATACCAAACTTAAAATCACCGCGCTCACCAAGTAAAACCACCCACTCATTTGATAAATGAAGGGCAACAAACACGCTGCAAACAACACAAAGGTGTAGAGCATGATTTGAAGCCTGGTGAACTCATTGCCGTGCGTGACCGGTAGCATGGGCAGACCGGATTTTCTATAGTCCTCGACACGGTACAGCGCCAAAGCCCAAAAATGTGGCGGCGTCCATAAAAAGATGATCAAAAACAAGATCAGCGCTTCTGGCCCCACTTCACCCGTCATGGCCGCCCAACCCAGCACGGGTGGCATCGCACCAGACGCACCCCCAATCACAATGTTTTGAGGCGTCAAGGGCTTTAGGATCACGGTGTAGATCACCGCATAGCCCACAAAGGTCGCAAAGGTCAACCACATGGTCAAGGGGTTCACCAGCACAAATAACACCACGGACCCCATTGCACACAACACGGTAGAAAACAAAAAAGCTTCCGTGTCCGTCAACTCTCCTTTGGCCGTGGGCCGCCAAGAAGTGCGTTTCATCAACGCGTCAATTCTTTTTTCAACCAAACAATTGAACACCGCCGCCGCCGCCGCAACCAACCATATACCCGCACATGCATAGGCTGACAACTTCAGATCCGTCAAAGAGGGCAGGCCTGGAACGGCCAGAACCATCCCAATCAAAGCACAAAAAACAATCAATTGAATGACGCGCGGCTTGGTCAATGCGTTGAATTGTCGCCATCTCGGCAAAATATCGTATCCCAAAATGCTCATGCAATCTCTTTGTTTGGTTTGTTTGGTTTGTTTTTAAAAGTTTGAGCTCAAGACTTAAACCGTGAAGTCTTTCGGGAGCCTTGAACGAGCTGCGCTTTGATCTTGGAAAAATTGAAGTGCGCCCCAAGTCAGCGCGATCACCAAACCGCTGGCACCAGCCACGTGAAGGATAGCACCAATGATTGGCCAACCCATGACCACATTGGACAAGCCACTGAAGAATTGCAGCAACAAAAGGGCACTCATAGCAAGACCCAGCCATTTGTACCCTGACTTGAACATCCTGATGCTCACAACCCCAAGCACCCCAAAGACCGCGTAGGCCATCAAGCGATGCACATAATGAATGGCTGTCAAGGCCTGAAAAACCAAGGGCTCTTGTTGTGCAGTCTGCCCCAAAGGTCGCCAAAGCTCAAAGCCTTGGGTAAAGTTCATCTCTGGCCACCAAGCCTCTTGACACATGGGAAATGTTTGACAAGCCAACACGGCGTAATTGGTACTCACCCAAGCGCCCAAAGCGAGTTGAATCAAAAGCACACAAGCACCCGCCATCAACCATGTGCCCAAACGCCACTGGCCTGAATGAGCAATTGCTTTGTCCATCGCACTTTTTTCAAGCACAGCATGAGGCCGTCCACCATACGCAAACCACTGCGTCACCAAGAGCGCCAAAAGCACCATGCCTCCAAGCAAATGCAGGCTCACGATCGCTGGAAACAATTTACTCGTGACCGTCAATGCACCAAATACACCTTGCAAGATCACCCAAAACATCGACAAGCTTGAACACCAAAGGGCGGCACGCCAAGGCTCATGCGCCACGGGTGACCTTAACTGCTTGATGCCATGGCGCCAAGTCTCAACAAACAAAATCAAAATCAAAAAGCCCACCGTCATCGCCGCATAGCGATGGATCATCTCAATCCACGCTTTGCTCACACTCACTGGACCTTGGGGCATCAATTGCTCAGCCGCAGCAATGTCTACTCCCGCACCCATGGGAGAAGCAAACCCATAGCAACCTGGCCAATCGGGGCAGCCCAGCCCCGAATCGCTCAAACGCGTGAATGAACCAAACAAGACCAAATCAAAGCACAAAAATAAAGTCAATGCACACAAGCGCCTTAAACGAACCTGGCGATTTTCATCATAAGCACCTCTAAGCCACACCCAGCAGACAATCCCCACACCGATGACCAAACCCAAACAAAGCAAGGGCACACTCGGTCTCAAATCAATGCCATTGGCCCACTTCATGTGCTCATCTCCCCGCCTTGTCCCAAGCCGATGACGCTCTTAGCAGCCTGTCCATGTCTTTTTTGACATGCAGGGCCGATTCGCGGCCCTGGCCCGCTTTGAAGCGCTCCATCAACTGACCCATGGGATCGACCAAATAAAAATAATCCTCAAGTCGATCGGCCTCTTTTTTTTCTTGCCCCTCAGACTCATTCAAGAGCCAACTTCTCAATGCAGCTTGAGGAACTCGAAGAATGCGCGCTTGAACAAGTGCGGGCTTGATCTCTTGGGCGATGGGTGCTTGATCCTTCACCATCCACACCCAATCCACCCGTTCTCGCTCCTTGCCCAAAGAGACGATCAGTTGCCTTTGAATGTAGAGACGATCTTGACAGGCTTGGCCACAAGATCCCGAGTCCACACTGATCAAAAGCCACTGTCCCTTTAAGCTCAACAAATTAAGTTGCGATGCGTCTTCTTGAATGGCATTGATATCAGGCAAGCTTCGCGCAGGCTCGATAAGTTCACCTTTCACAGACCGCGCTTGCGGTCTGATCACATAGTAGGTCAAGTAAGACATGAGCACTGGGGCAGCACACACCATTAAAACCATCCACATCACCCAACGCGAACCCCTTTTCTCAATGAGTTCTCCTTGATGGATCACGTCGGGCAACTCATGCACACTCATGGACAAGGGCTGATCAGGAGTTGCTGAAAGGGTGTCTTTTTGCATTGCGCTTAGGAAGAATAATTTGATACCAAATGAACAGGGCCGCCATCATAAGCGACATGGCGAACCATTGAACTGAGTATCCTACGTTTTTATAGGCTGTGCTCGCTGGCACCGGCCAATCCCTGCGTAGGCCTTGTGAATTAGAACCGATTTGAATCACATTGCCTATCAGTGTTAAGCCCCTCTCTTTGGCAAAGGCATGCAACTCCACATTTTGTCGAATATTCAAAGACCTGGCCTCTTCAATTGATTTAGGGTCTTGACGCCCAGACTCGCCCAAATCAAACATTTTGCTGGGACCCTCACTGATGCGCACATCAATCTCCTCTTCTCCCTCAGGCGTCTCAAATGGCGGCATCTGAGTACGGTCATTGGTATTTCTTGGAATCCATCCACGCTGCACCAAAACACGCTCATGGGCACTGAGCTTGAAGGGCGTGACCACCCAAAAACCAGCCTGCGCGTTCAAGGGTCGATTGTCTAAAAAAAGGGACTCCTCAGGCATCCAAGTGCCCTTGAGCTTGACGTGGCGATGAAGTGCTTCAAGCGGATCAGCAAGCGCCAAAAAGGCTTGCTGCGAAAGTGCGGGCAAGGCCTGCATGGCCTGTACACTTTCTTCAAGCGCCCACTTTTGCTTGGCCCTGGACCACTGCCAATGTCCTAGGCCAGCGGTCAACGCCATGCACATGATCGTCACCACCCATACAATGACCTTTTTGAACCTGAACTGAATTGACAAAAATTTCAAATTCATCTTTTTAAAGGGATAATCTGTCCATGGTCTTTATAACTACATTGGCTTTCATCGCCATTATCGCAAGCCTTGGTTTGGCCATGTATTACATGCTCAAAGGGGGCAACACTGAGAACTCCAAATCCAACCACATGTCCAAAGCGCTTGCACTTCGAGTGGGGTTGTCGGTTGCACTTTTTCTTTGCATTTTGATCAGTTGGAAAATCGGCTGGATCGAGCCCACTGGCATCAAGGCTGGACAATGACACATGCGACACACGACCTGTAGACTCACACCCCAAGCGCTTGCGGCTTCAGTAAAAAAGGTCTTGGTGAATATCACTAAGACCTTTTTTTATTGTGTACAGAGCACTCTTTTTTTTCAAGCAAAGAGCCGCTCTGCCAGGGCATTCAGGTCCAGTAGACCAAGATATACAGACCCAACCACACCACGTCCACAAAGTGCCAATACCAAGCCGCTCCTTCAAAGCCGAAATGCTTGTCTGACGTGAAGTGACCCTTGTGCAAACGCAAGGTGATGACCGCAAGCATCAACATGCCCAAAAACACGTGAAAGCCGTGAAAACCGGTGAGCATGAAGAAAGTCGAGCCATAAATTCCAGATGAGAGCTTTAAGTTCATCTCGGTATACGCGTGGTGGTATTCATAGGCTTGCACAAATAAGAACACGACTCCTAACAGCACGGTACACCACATGAACAAAATGGTTTTGGCACGATCCGATGCAAGCAATGCATGGTGAGCGATCGTCAAAGTGACTCCAGACGACAAAAGCAAGGCCGTATTGATCGTTGGCAACCAAAAGGGCGTCATGGTCTGAAAGGGCTCAATCGTGCCAGTTGGCGAGGCAGTGGCTCCTGCGACAACTGAGGGCCATACTGCTTTGAAGTCTGGCCAAAGCACAGCATTCTCCAAGTTTCCAAGCATGGGCACCGAGTGCGAACGAGCCCACCACAGGGCTGAGAAAAATGCCCCAAAGAACATCACCTCAGAGAAGATAAACCAACTCATGCTCCAACGAAATGACAGGTCTACTTTGTAACCATACTGCCCACTCTCGCTCTCGTGAACGGAGTCACTGAACCACTGATACAACACAAAGAGCCAAAAGAACAAGCCAAAATACAAAGCATATTGACCCCAGTCATGGCCATTGACCCACTGAGATGCACCCAAGATCACAAAAAACAAACCCAAAGCCGCCATGGCAGGATGGCGCGATGGTTCGGGCACGTAGTAGTAAGGCGCTTGCCCGTTGCTTGAAGAACTCATCTCAACTCCTTTTCATCATTTCGTAACCACCACATTGACGATCACAATCAATAGGGCGACAAATAAAAAACAAGCAACCACACCCACCACCAAAATGTGAAGGGGCGTGATGCGAACCATATCTTCCTTGAAGTCACTGCCTTTTCTGATCCCCACAAAGGACCACGAAACCGCCACAATGGTTCTCCAAAGGGTGCTTTGACCAATGGCCTTGAACAAATTCATGAACGTCCTCCCCCGCCTAAAGACACCCCAAGGGATGTCTGGGGTGCAGGAGGCGTTTTAGAACCCACTTCAAAAAATGTGTAAGACAAGGTAATCGTTGACACATCTTTAGATAACTTTTTATCAATCACAAAAACCACCGGCCAAGATTTCTTCTCTCCAGGCGCCAATGTGTACTGCTGAAAGCAAAAGCACTCCAACTTATTGAAGTGGGAGGCCGCCTGATTGGGCGCATAACTGGGAATGGCCTGTGCGGACATGACCCGGTTTTGAACGTTTTGAAACTCATACATGATGGTCGTCATCTCACCGGGATGCACTTGAACTGAACTTTTCTCAGGCTTGAAGTGCCAAGGACCGCGTGCATTTGCATCAAACTCAACGGTGATGGTCCTGCTCAAATCAATTTGAGTGTTATTAGCCAAGCGTCTTTTTGCATCTTCGCCTTTGGTCGTATCGCTCTCACCCAATGCCAAAATATTGATTCCCGTCATCTCGCAAATGGCCTTGTACATTGGCACCAAAGCATAGCCAAATGCGAACATGCCCAAAGCGACCACAGCCAGCTTTTTAAGCATCAATAGGTTGTCTTGATTTGGCATGTGCCTAGTGCTTTATGTAAATTGAATCATTGGCCCGTGAGCAACACCATTTTGACCAAGAAGCCCAAGAAAAAAACCAATGCCACCGATGCCAAAATGAGACCCAGTCTCAAATTTTCTTTTTTTTGTTCAGTTTTCATGTCTAGGGCTTCAATCAATGAAATTAGGCAAGGATTTTGGTTGCAGTCGCATCCAACTTCGGAGGCGTCTCAAACGTATGAAAAGGCGCTGGAGAAGGCACTTCCCACTCCAACCCTTCAGCGTGATCCCAAGGACGCTGAGGGGCGTGCTCGCCTTTGCCCATCATCACGGGCAAAACCACAAAGAAGAAGAAATACACCTGCGCCAATCCAAAGGTGAACGCACCCACAGAGGCCAGCATGTTGAAATCTGTGAACTGCATGGGGTAATCGGCGTAGCGCCTTGGCATACCAGCCAAGCCTAGGAAATGCATTGGAAAGAAAGTGACGTTGAAAGAAATGAGCGTCCACCAAAAGTGAATTTTCCCACGTGTTTCGCTGTACATGAAACCGGTCCACTTGGGTGACCAATAGTAAAAACCTGCAAACATCGCAAACAAAGAACCTGCCACCAACACATAGTGAAAGTGGGCCACCACGTAATAGGTATCTTGAAGTTGCGTGTCAATGGGCGCCATTGAAAGGATCAAGCCGGTAAAGCCTCCCATTGTGAACACGAAAATAAAACCTATGGAGAAGAGCATTGGCGACTCAAAGGTCATTGAGCCTTTCCACATTGTGGCCACCCAATTGAAAACCTTCACTCCTGTTGGTACAGAGATCAGCATCGTTGCATACATGAAGAACAACTGACCCGTCACAGGCATGCCGGTTGCATACATGTGGTGCGCCCAGACAATGAAGGACAAAATAGCGATCGATGCAGTGGCATAGACCATGGATGCATACCCAAAGAGTCTTTTACGCGCAAAGGCCGGAACGATCTGGCTGATGATGCCAAAAGCGGGCAAGATCATGATGTAGACCTCGGGGTGTCCAAAGAACCAAAAGATGTGCTGGTACATGACGGGGTCGCCGCCACCTGCTGGATTGAAAAAGGTCGTCCCAAAGTGACGATCCGTCAACGTCATGGTGATCGCACCAGCGAGCACAGGCATCACAGCAATTAAAAGATAGGCCGTGATCAACCAAGTCCAGACAAACATGGGCATTTTCATGAGCGACATGTCAGGAGCACGCATGTTCAAAATGGTCACGATGATGTTGATCGACCCCATGATGGAAGAGGCACCCAAAATGTGAAGGGCAAAAATACCCGAGTCCATAGAGGGGCCCATTTGCAGGGTCAAAGGCGCATACAAAGTCCAACCCGCAGCTGGCGCGCCACCAGGCAAGAAAAAGGAACTCGCAAGCATGGCCGCAGCAGGAATCATCAACCAAAAGCTAAAATTGTTCATCCTGGCAAAGGCCATGTCGGCGGCGCCAATTTGCAAAGGAATCATCCAATTTGCAAAACCCACAAAGGCCGGCATGATGGCACCAAACACCATGATCAGCCCGTGCATGGTGGTCAATTGGTTAAAGAGCTCAGGGTTCACGAATTGCAAACCAGGCTGAAAGAGTTCAGCGCGAATGACAAGGGCCAACACGCCACCCAAAATCAACATCGTGAACGCAAAGAGCAAGTAAAGTGTGCCGATGTCTTTGTGATTGGTTGCAAAAACCCATCTGCGCCAACCATGAGGAGCCCCGTGGTGATCATCGTGATGATCTCCAACCATGGATTCATGTGGGTGTAATACTGCGCTCATGCTAAGTTCCTTTGATCTAAGGTTTTATTGAATCGTTTACTTGCGAAGGGCCAACACATCGGAGGGCTGAACCAATTGACCGGTTTGATTGGACCAATTGTTTTTGGTAAAACTAATGACCGCCGCAAGATCGGTATCACTGAGTTGTTTCCATGAAGGCATAGCCCCATTGTTTTGACCGGCCAACAAGATAGCAATCTGCTTGGAATTATCCGCATTCAACACCACAGCCGCACCATCCAAAGGCTTGATGGCTCCAGCGCCCTTGCCATTGGCTTGGTGACAAGCCAAACAATTGGCCGCGTACACCTTCTCTCCTTTTTTCAAGAGGTCGCCCAAAGCCCAAACCTTGGAGGGGTCGTCTTGCAAGGCGGCCATTTTTGCTTGAGCATCTTTGGCCCAAACCGCATAATCTTCTGCACTGAGAACTTTCACATGAATGGGCATGTAAGCATGCTCTTTGCCACACAACTCTTGGCACTGCCCATAAAAGTCACCCGTTCTCTCGGCCCTGAACCATGTATCTCTGACAAAGCCAGGAATCGCATCTTGTTTGATCCCAAATGAGGGCACTGAAAAAGCGTGAATCACATCAGAAGCTGTTGTGATGATTCTGATTTTTTTGTCCACCGGTACAACCAAAGGGTTGTCTACTTTCAACAAGTAGTTGTCAATCGATACGCCAACAGCACCGCTGTTGGAGAGCTCGCGGTGCTCGTTGCTCAAGGTGGACAAGAAAGACACGCCCTCACCCTCGCCTTTTAAGTAGTCATATCCCCACTTCCATTGGTAGCCAGTGGCCTTGATGGTCAAATCCGCGTTGGACGTGTCCTTGGCCGCAACCACGGCTTTGGTTGCCGGCAAAGCCATCAAAATCACAATGATGAAAGGAATCACGGTCCATGCAATCTCCACTTTAACGGATTCATGAAAGGACGCGGCGGGATGTCCCAAGGACTTTCTGTGCTTCAAAATGGAGTAAAACATCACGCCAAAAACCGCCAAAAAGATGACTGTACAGATGATCAACATGAACCAATGAAGCCAAGCCTGCTCGGCAGCAATTTTGGTCGCCGCAGGTTGTAAATTCAACTGCAACACAGCGGGCCCACCCGCCAAGTCATTCACGGCCCAAGCCGCTTGACTGAGCCAAGCACCAGAAACGAGCCCAGCCATGCTGAGTTTTTGAATCAAATTTTTCATCTTCATCTTTAAATTGCTTAAAAAAAACGACTGTTCGGCAAACCATTCACTTGTAGAGCGCCACTTTCCACCCATGTGCTCCAAAACCCTAATCTTCATTGTAACAAACCAATGCTGAAATGATGCTGACACATTCGCCCTAAAACCCCACTTTGAACTCTTTTGTGTAAATATAGGTCTAACTTTGCTTAAAAAATAAGCAATTTACCTACCCCTCTTACTTTCGCAGAGGCTTATTTTTAAGCTGCAACTTCATGTCGTTTAGAGACACTTGCACCTCCTTGGCCACCAAGGCTTTGGGCTTTGCTTTGAACGCATGTCCGTAGACGATCTCAAAGCTTAATTTCAAACGCCCACCTGCCTTCACGCGCTCTTGCTCTAGCGCATGATGCAAGTCGTTTGCCCATGTTTTGGAACGCAAAGACCCCATTCGATCTGGGCTTAAATTTCTTCCTAAAAGCCTCAAATCGGACAACAACACCTCCACCTTGTCATAGGTCAAACTCACATACTCCATGTCCATGACGGGGTCAGACAAACCGTTTTGCACCAGCAAATCCCCCCAATCGTGCATGTCAACCAAGGGGTGCATGGGGACAGGCCACCCCAAGTTGGCATACATAGACCTCAACTCCTTTAATGTGTCAGGTCCCCAACAAGAAAACACGGCCACACCTTGAGGTCTTAATAGACTGGCCCAAATTTTGATGACCTCAATGGGATCGTGCTCATTGTGCATCCCTAAATTGGACCAAATCAAATCCATTGAATTGGGAGTGAACGCTTGCACTGGTATGGCGCCTGGTCCACGATGGAGTGCCAAAAATTGCTGAACCCACTGCAAGAGACTTTGGGGCTTTTGGTGTTCAAGCACCGTTTTCCTAGCGAGAGGACTTTCCTGCCAGAAATGACTTTTTGACTTTGGAAACTTGAGGCTCAACTCGCGCATCGACATGCAGCCCCCTGACAAAGGACGCCAAACTAGCCAGTCCCTGGGATCTAAAATCATGGCGTGAAGATGCTCCAAAAGCCGAGAGGTCACCTCATCTCGCAAAGGGTGCGCTTTGTTGAATTGCACACGGCTTTTAACTTCCAGCCAAAGTCTTGAGGCAACAGGGTCAATGCGTTCGTTGGGGTTCAATACATTTCTCACTCAAAGTTAAACCCATCCCAAGCTGTGTTGTGCGCAAATGGTGGATAAGCGAAGGTTATCATTGGGTTCTATGTTTCAAATTATCCTCTACCAACCCGAGATCCCGCCCAACACGGGCAATATCATTCGTCTTGCTGCCAATACCGGCTCAAAACTTCACCTCATTGAACCCCTCGGGTTCACCATGCAAGATAAATTGATGAGACGCGCAGGTCTTGATTATCACGAATATGCCGATGTGCAAAAGTACCCCAACTGGGAAACTTTCCTTCAAACACAAGCACCCAATGCATCTCGCCTGTTCGCTCTCAGCACCAAAGGCGTGTCTTGTGCGCATGAAACGAATTTTCTACCTGGGGATTGGTTTCTTTTTGGACAAGAGACACGTGGTTTGCCCCTAGAGGTCAGAGAGCAATTCGATGCGGCCCATTTACTGAGACTCAAAATGATAGAAGGGCAAAGAAGCCTTAACCTCTCCAATACCGTGGCCATTGTTTTGTATGAGGCATGGAGACAGCATCACTTTGCTGGGGCAAATTAAAATAAGCCTAGCGCTTAAACATAGTGCCGCAACACGCTTTCTGCAACGCACACTGGCTTATCGACACCTTCTCTTGTCAATTCAACGTGCCACGTCGTTTGTAAGCCTCTTGGCTCTTCAATGATGCTGGCATTAAGAAGTGTAAACTTGGCCCTGATTCGACTGTCCACGGGCACGGTCCCCGTGAACCTCACCTTGTTCAATCCATAGTTGATCCCCATCGAACGCCACTGAAACTCAATGGATTGCTCAAAGAGTTTTGGAACCATCGACAAGGTGAGAAAACCATGTGCAATGGTGGTTTTAAAGGGCCCGTGGGATGCTCTAACGGGATCTGTGTGGATCCACTGATGGTCTTCGGTCGCGTTTGCGAACCCGTCGATGCGCTCTTGCGAGATCTGAACCCAATCGCTTTGGGCAACCTCTTGCCCCACATGGGCCAACACCGATTCCAAAGTTTCAAAAACACGCACTTTTTATCCCCCCATGAATCACACGCTCAATGCACCCATCATGAACCAAAGGCATCCCAAATCAGCTTGCAGCCCGTCACAAACATCCCCACGTGGACCAACTTAAAAAACAAATCAGGTTTCATTTTCTTTGCCCATCGAATGCCAAGCCACACCCCAATGGGTGCAAACGGCAGCAAGGTCAAGGACGTCATCATGTTTTGCGTATCGAGTAGCCCCAGCAAAGAATACGGCACCCATTTTGACAAATTCACGCACGTAAAAAGTACAGCCAATGTGGCGGCAAATCTCATGGGTGCCAAGTTCAAGGGCAGCATGAAGGCATTGATGGGAGGGCCTCCAGCGTGCGCTAAAAAACTCGTGAACCCGGAGGTGATGGTGAGCACAATACCAGTGCGCTTACTGGGAGAGGAGAACGATCTAGACTTGGGGAAAAAAATACGTTGCACCAAAAACAACAACGTACAAACACCCACAATACCAGACACCCACCTCGAGTCCAATGTTTTAAAGGACAAATAACCAATGAACACACCAAAGATTGACCAAGGGATCAACCACTTCAAGAGGTCTTTGTCATAGTCTTTTCTAAAGGCATGGATGCTCAAAAGATCCAGAACCAGTAAAACAGGCATCAAAATGGCTGCGGCCGCTGGCACGCTCACCACCATCGCCATCAAAGGCACAGCAATCGAACCTAGGCCTGAGCCAAAGCCACTCTTGCTGATGCCCAAAACAATGACCGCAGGAATGGCCACCCCGTAAAACCAGGGGTCGACCATGGGCCAAGCTATCAAAATATCAGCTTAGAGAACTTGACAAGCTTCGTCAAAACTCAACCTTGGATTGCGTGGGAACAATTTAGACGAATCGATGTAGCCCAAGTTGACAATGAAGTTCGCTGAAAAACGACCATCAGGGAAGAACTCTTGGTTCACTTTGGCCGCATCAAAACCACTCATGGGACCACAGTCCAAGCCACAGGCTTTGGCTGCGATCATGAAATAAGCGCCCCCCAATGTACCGTTTCTGCTGGCCGTGCCGGCAGCCAAACCCGCATTGCCAGCAAACATCTCTTTGGCATCGGGTTTATTGGGAAACACCTTGGGCATGTTTTCATAAAAGTGGTTGTCAGTGGCAATGATCACGGTGACGGGCGCACTTTTGGTTTTATCCAAGTTTCCTGGACTCATGGCAGGCAACAAACGCTCTCTGGCAGCAGTTGAGGTCAAAAAGATATACCTTGTAGGCTGGCAATTCATTGAGGTCGAACCCATCTTCGCCAGGTCATAGACTTTATGCAACAAATCGGCGGGTACCGCTTTGTCAATAAATCCGTTGGCGGTTCTCGCATCATTAAAGAGTGCATTCATTGCATTTTGATCGATCGTCATACTGATTTTCCTTTTGATTAATTAAACAACATTCTTCACTTGATGCCAAATCAACCTCAACACATTCAAAGCATCTCTCAACTTCAAACGCTCAAGGTGCGTGGCATCCGCATCCAAATCCGCTTGGGGCCTGATATGTTGTGAACAAAAGCACATCGCACGCATCAATGATTGTGCGCTGACCCCTATCCACTTGCACCAAGCCTGGTATTTTACCCTGAGGGATTCAAAGGCACTTTTAAGCTTTTGGGGCTAGATCGTTTATCATGGATTTACTCAGGCTGAATGCCAAGGGAGTGAATCAACGGCACCCAACGGGCCAAATCTCTTTTTAAAATCGCCTTGCTCTCGTCTGAACCCAAACCTAAAAATCGTCCGCCTTGCTTTTCAAAGCGCTCCTTGATCTCGGGTGCCGCCATGGCCTCCAAGACGCTCGCTTTTAGAACGCTCAGCTCTTTGGCGGGCGTTTTGGCTGACACGAACAAGCCAAACCATGACTCCAACTCCAGATTTTGAATACCACTTTCTTTTAATGTGGGCACTTGCGCATGCATGCCCAAGCGCTGCGGGCCAGAAACAGCAACTGCTTTGAGTTGGCCCGAGTCCACATGAACGCGCGCCGTTGATGACAAATCAAAGAACAAATCCACTCGGGAGCCTATCAAATCTGTATACGCTGCCTGAGCACCCTTGTAAGGCACGTGTGTGAGTTGCACACCGGCCAAGTGCCACAAGGCGGCCGCCAGGACGTGTTGCCCAGAACCATTGCCTGCAGAAGCATAGGTCACTTGACCAGGCTTGGCACGAGCCAACTCGATCCAATCCAGCAAGGTTTTTTGAGCCGCCTCTTTTCTAGCCACCAAGGTGTAGCTGTAACCCACGGCCAAGCCCAAAGGCTCAAAGTCGCGAACGGGGTCGTAGGACAGATTCTTATAAAGCCCCGCATTGAGGACCATGTTGGAGACCGAGCCCAAAAGCAAGGTGTAGCCGTCGGCTGGCGCTTTGGCCGCCATATCTGTGCCCACCAAGGTCCCTGAACCGGTTCTGTTCTCGACCACCACACCATGGGTGAAACGCTGCGCCAACTTGTCGGCCATCACGCGGGCGACGAAATCAAACCCACCACCCGCAGGTTGAGGCACCACCACTCGAATCGCCTTAGAGGGAAATGCATCTGCACTTTGAGCACTGACGTCTAGGCTTGAGAGGCCAAGCAAGGCGCTTGCATTGCTCAGGGCCATCGTTTTAATGAGTTGTCTTCTATCCATGCTGCGTCCTAATTGTGTCTTGGAAGTTGGCGAGGTCATTCACACTCAACGCACCAATGGTTTTCCAGACAACCAATCTGCGCCTCGTTGGTAAAGAGTTTGAACCACTTCCCCTTTGAGCATGGGCATGTCCATCTTCACGGTGTATCCTATGTTCGTTTGGATATAAGCCAAGTGACGATAGCCTTCGGGATATGCCAACAAGGCTTGTGAATCCAAAACCAATTTGGCACTGGGGTCGACGGGATCGATCCGATCTTTTTCATAAATGGGTTGGCGATGCACCAAGCCCCACTGCCCATTTCTTTCTTCAAAAAAATCGTAAAAGCGTCCTGTGCAAACCACGTCGCATAAAACATCTTGCACCAAACCGCGTTGAGAGATGGTCATTTTCGTTTGTGCAATTGCGCGCGTACCCAAAACCTCAATGGAGGAACCTCCTAAAAAGTGCAAAATACTCACGCCCTTGTTCCAGCCCTCAATCGTGACGTTGATGAATTCCTCAAAGTGCCCCTGAAACCAGGTCGCCATCATGACGCCATCCGAATGCCAAACAGTTCTAAAACGGTCCCAGTCTCCTGCATCTCTCCACACTGCCCAGTTTTCAACCAACTGCCGAATCTTTAACTGTTGAACCATAGTCGAATCCATAATGCACACTGCCTTTTGCGTTGAATAAAAAAATATATAAACACCCTCTCAAGGAACCTGCGCCTAACGACCGCGTCACAGGCCTTGAACAAACCCTAGATATTACAACCGATTTTCCAATAAGTTCAACTGAGTTACCCTTAAAAGACCCAAGACATGAGAGAATTGAGGGCTTTGATTTACCCATCCACCTTACATTCGGATCATGACAGAATTTGACGTCATCATTGCTGGAGGCGGGCCCAGTGGCCTGATTTTGGCCTGCGAACTTGGCCGCAAAGGCGTGTCTTGCCTTCTTTTGGACATGAAACCCTCAACGGCCTTCAATCCTCAAGCCAATGCCACGCAAGCCAGAACGATGGAGCATTACAGGCGCCTAGGTTTTGCGCAAGAAATTCGCGCTTTGGGCTTGCCAAGTGATCACCCCACTGACATTGCTTATTTCACCAGGCTGTCTCGACATGAATTGGCCAGACTCTCCTTGCCCACGGCAGCACAGGCGGTAAAAAAAATCAAAGATCTCAAAGGCTCTTGGAGTGCTGCAGAGTTGCCGCACCGTGTCTCACAAAAATTTGTTGAAACTGTCCTAAAAAAACACGCGGCCAGTCATGCCTTCAATGACATCAGGTTCAGCTGGAAGGTCCTTGACTTTGAAATTCATGCGGATCATGTCACCGTTCATGCCGCACCTTGCTCAAAAGACCAGATCGGTCCCACAGAGACATTCAAATGCAAATACTTGGTGGGCGCAGACGGACCGAGAAGCACCATTCGTCACCAACTGGGGATATCGTTCACTGGAGAGACAGGCGTTAAAAGAAACTACATGGGAGGCGAGATGTTTGCCGTGTACTTGAGCTCAAGTGACCTGTACAAACACATCCCACATCCAAGGGCCTGGATGTATGTCACGGTCAACAAACAGCGGCGCTGCTTTTTAGCCGCCGTTGATGGCCACGAACAATTTGCCTTTCACTGCGCACTTCACGAAGGCGAAAGCGCAGAACACTGGGGCTTAGATGAAGTCAAAACAAGACTTGGAGAACTCATGGGCTGTGATGTGGCCTTTGAGGTTTTGTCCATGCAGACTTGGATTGCCGGGCACTCCTTGGTTGCAGAATATTTCTCCAAAGAACGTGTTTTTTTGATGGGTGACGCTGCCCACTTGTTCACGCCAACCGGAGGCTTGGGCTACAACACGGCCGTGGAAGATGCGGTCAATTTAGGATGGAAATTGGCACATGTGGTCAAAGGCCTCGCACCCGCTGAACTTTTAAATAGTTATGAGCTCGAGCGCCGCCCCCTTGCACTTAGAAACACCACCTATGCAAGACAATTTGCCGACTCCGTTGGACTGTACCCAGTGAGCGACGAGTTTGAAATGGATACCAAAGAGGCTCAAGTTGAGCGGGCTCAAGCAAGCGTTCACTTTAACGCCCACGTCAGGCTTGAGTTCAATATTCCAGGCGTGACTTTTGGGGGACGCTATGACCACTCCCCCATCGTCGTCAAGGACGGCACTTCTGCGCCCAAAGATGAGGCCAACCAATACCAACCAAGCGCATGCCCAGGAGGGCGTCCACCGCACATTTGGCTTGAAGATGGTCGCTCTTTGTACGACGTGTTTGGAGCAGAGTGGACGCTGCTTTGCAATCAGTCAGGTGAAGTCGATTTTTCCAATTGGGTTGCCGCTGCAAAGAAAAAAGGCCTTGAACTCAAGTGTCTGCACCTGCCCCTCAAAGAGTTGCAAGAGCTCTACATTCAACCGATGGCACTTATTCGCCCAGATCAAATGGTAGGCTGGAGAGGAGAGAGTCCAACACTTGAAAATATGGAAGACCTCTTTGATCAACTTTTGGGCAAAAAGCCTCTCTCTATTTGACCCCTCCTTCACAACGACCTTCAATGAAAAAAACAAGAGAGGGCGGCCAACCGGGAGGTTTAAGCTTATGCGTTTTTTTCTAAGCCACTGCCGTCTTGCCTGCTAAAATAGGTTCATCGGCCCTCTCTTATGGTCACAAAAGAGAGGGCCTGTCTGATCTCCCCTCTCATCTAGCCCCAACATCATCATGAGCGCCATGCATCAAGAAAAGGTTTTGTCTGTCCACCATTGGACAGATCGTCTCTTTAGCTTTACCACCACAAGAGACATGGCACTTCGTTTCTCCAATGGACACTTCACCATGATTGGTCTCATGGTCAACAACAAACCTTTGTTGCGTGCTTATAGCGTCGTCAGTGCCAATTACGAGGAGCACCTTGAATTTTTGAGCATCAAAGTGCCCGATGGTCCTTTGACATCCAAATTGCAACACATCCAAGTGGGCGACATGATCATCGTGGGCAGAAAGCCCACCGGCACCTTGCTCATCGATTATCTCTTGCCGGCTAAAAATTTATACCTGATTGGATCTGGAACAGGAGTTGCACCCTATTTAAGCATCATCAGAGACCCTGAGACGTACGAGAAGTTTGAAAAGGTCATCTTGATCCACGGTGTGCGAGAAGTCAAAGAACTCGCCTACCACGACTACCTCACTCAAGAGTTGCCCCGACACGAGTTGCTGGGTGAGATGGTCACCGAGCAGTTGATGTATTACCCAACCGTCACACGAGAGCCCTTTAGAAACCAAGGCCGAAGCACTGACTTGATCACAACGGGTAAATTGGCAACAGATTTAAATCTTCCCGATCTAAACCCACTGACCGATCGCGTGATGCTCTGTGGCAGTCCTCAAATGCTTAAAGACTTAAAGAACATTTTAGAAAGTCGCCAATTCCTTGAAGGCAATACCAGCAAACCTGGACAATTCGTGGTTGAACGCGCTTTTGTTGAGCAATGATCTTTGATCCATCTCGATCAGTCCTTTAGGCCACTCATTCGTTCGATGACCTTGATCACTGCAGCGTAATCGAGCTGTGCATCCCCTTGAGCAACCGCAGACTTCATCCACTCAAAGGTCGTGGCTGTTTGAACCAGGGGCACGTTCAATTGATCGGCAGCCTCTAGCATCAAGGACAAATCCTTTTGCATTTGCGGCACTGTAAAGGTCGGTGTAAAGTCTCTTTGGCCCAAAGGCAAGCCCAATTGAGCTGATTTGGCTTTGATGATGGGAGAGCCCACAGCGCTCTCGGAAATGACTTGCCACATCTGAGACCAATCCAAGCCGCCAGCACGCCCCAAGGTCAAACCCTCTGCCAGCATCGCAGAGGTTTGCACGATCATCAAATTGACCACCAGCTTCATCAAACGACTTTGCTCGGCGTCTCCCAGATAAAATATCTTTGTACCCCAAGAAGACAGCAAGGCCCCACATTCGTCAAACGAGGACCTCGGGCCCGAGGCCATCACGGTCAATTGTGCAGCTTTTGCCATATGGTTGTTGCCAGAGACCGTCACACGTAAATAGTCAATGCCTTTTGCTTGAAGGATGGTGTTGACCTGGGCTGATGCACGCACGGACACCGTGCTGGTGTCGATGAAAACAGTGCCTGGTAAAGCGTTCAAGAGCACCTCATTGGCAACACTCAACAGCGCTGCATCATTTGGCAGGGAAGAGAAAATCAACTGGGCTTGAGACAACTCTTTGGGCAAATCAACAACTGCGCTCAACCCCTCTTGCTCGGCCAAGCGAAGTCTAGACGCATCCACGTCAAAAACCCTTACGCGCGAGACGCCAGCATTTTTTTGAAGATGCATGGCCATGGGCAAACCCATTTTTCCCATGCCCAAAAATACGATTTGCTTCATCTGCCGTGGCCTTTTGACTGCACTGGGAAAATCAACTGCCCTTTAGACCCGCTGCTTTGGCAATTTTTGCAGCAGCGTCCATCTCGACTTTGATAAACGCGTTGAAAGCCTCAGGGCTCATGGGCATGGGCTCTGCACCTAAACGATTTAATTTATCCTTGACCTCGGCCAAGGCCAAGGCTTTGATCACTTCGTCATGCAGTCGCTTGACAATGGGAGACGGTGTTGCACTGGGCACAAGCATTCCCACCCAAAAGACATAATCCGATCCACTCACACCCGCTTCAATGGTCGTGGGCACTTGAGGCAAGGCTTGTGAGCGTTGTGCCGTGCTGACCGCCAAGGCTTGGAGCTTGCCGTCTTTGATCAAGGGCAAGGCTGAAGACAAGGGCGCAAAGAACCAGTCGTTTCTTCCACCAATGACATCCGACAAAGCCTCTGGTGTGCCCTTAAAAGGCACATGCACCGCGTCAATGCCAGCTTGCAACTTGAACTTCTCAGCATTCAAATGGGTGGCACTGCCCATGCCCGCAGAGGCATAGTTCAATTGCCCAGGGGCCGCTTTTGTAGCGGCCAACATATCACTCACACTCTTCCACCCCCTTGCAGGCGAGACCACCAACACATTGGGCAAAGCCGCAATCGGTGTCACACCCCAAAGGTCTTTGACGGTGTCATAAGGTAGATTGGGATAGATGGATGGATTGAGCGCATGGCCCGATGAATGGACCAAAATGGTGTACCCATCGGGATCGGATTTGGCCACTTGAGACGCAGCAATGGTGCCGCCTGCACCAGGGCGGTTTTCAATCAAAACGGGTTGGCCCAAGCTCTTACTGATGACATCGGCAACCGTTCTTGCCACAATATCGGTGCCACTCCCAGCCGTAAAAGGCACGAAAAAACGCACCGGTTTATTGGGATACGTTGTTTGCGCAAAGGCATGCAATGCAGCAGTGAACATCCCTATGCCTAGGCAAATCAATGCCAAGCGTTGAACGAAGTTGCAAGACGGTTTTATAAGCATCTGATGGCCTCCTTGATGGTTGACATTTTTTAAATAGATGGACCCAGGGGACTTGGTTCAAGACTCTAGGCCATCGGTCACTTGAACGTTCTCAGACACCAAGTCCAGTCCCGCGTCCATGGCCACTTCTTTTAATAAAATTGCAAAATCCACATTGTCGTATCCACGTCCCACCATTCTAGAGATTGACTCTCTTGTGGCAGCGGCAGCAGGCATGGCAACACCATAGGTCTTTGCAGCAGACATCCCCAAGTCCATGTCTTTCAAAAGCAACTTGGGCGTAAAGGTGACTTGATCAAAGGTCAAATTGCTCAATACGGGTGTTTTATAACGTGTGTACATTGAACCTAAAACAGAGTCATTGATACTTTGTAAAAACACATGCCGGGCAATGCCGGCTTTTTCCGCCATGACCGTGATCTCACATAAGTTTTGAATGATCACGCCAAACATCGTGTTGTGCGCAATTTTCCAAACCCGTGCCAACTCGCCTTCACCCACCCACATGGTCTTTTTGGCCATGGCTTGCAAATAAGGCTCCACCATGTCGTACAACGCTTTGGGGCCGGACGCCACCAAGAGCAACTTGCCAGCCTTGGCCACTTTGGCGTTTCCAGAGACAGGTGCTCACAAATAGGCCACGCCCATGCCCTCCAATCGATGCCGGATCTCTTGCGAGCCTTCTTGCGAAATGGAGGAACTGTCCACCACCACTTTGGGCAATGGTTGGCTGCTGACCAATCCACCGCTGCCAAACAAGACCTCCTTCAAATCCTCCGTGGTGGACACCATGGTGAACACCACATCACAGCGCGCCAAATCTGTTTTATGGTCCACCAAGGTTGCACCATACTCTACAAGCGGCTCAGCTTTGCTTCTTGTGCGGTTCCAGACCTGAACGCCGTGGCCTGCTTTTGTCAAGCGCTTGACCATGGCCTCACCCATGCGACCCAGACCAATCCATCCTATTGTGTGCGACATTTTTCTCAATTCCTTTAAACTTTTTTTTCAAACTCTTTCTATGATCACAGCAATGCCTTGGCCTACACCAATGCACATGGTGCAAAGAGCAAATCGCTTTGCACTGCGATGCAATTGATTGACAGCAGTGGTGACCAAGCGAGCCCCACTGGCACCCAAAGGATGCCCTAAAGCAATGGCACCCCCATAGGGGTTGACTCTTGGGTCATCGTCTTGCAAACCCAATTGACGTAAAACAGCCAATCCTTGGGCAGCAAACGCCTCATTGAGTTCAATCACATCGATCTGGGACAAACTCATGCCCGTCAACTCAAGCACCTTCAAGGTGGCAGGCGCTGGACCAATGCCCATGATGCGAGGTGGCACACCCGCTGTGGCCATGCCGAGCACGCGCGCTTTGGGCGTGAGACCGTGATCTTTGACGCCTTGCTCACTGGCCAAGAGCAAAGCACAAGAGCCGTCGTTCACGCCACTTGCATTGCCAGCGGTGACTGTGCCATCGGCACGCACCACGCCTTTGAGTTTCGCTAGAGTCTCTAGACTCGTCTCTCTTGGGTACTCATCCTTTGCAAACACAATGGGGTCGCCTTTTTTCTGTGGCAAGGCGACTGGCACAATCTCGCTGTCAAAGTAACCGGCCTTTTGGGCCGCTGCCGCTTTGACTTGACTGGCGTAAGCCATTTTGTCTTGGGCTTCACGTTCAATCTTGAAATCATCCGCCACATTCTCAGCCGTCTCTGGCATGGAGTCGACACCATACATTTTTTTCATCAAATCATTGACAAAACGCCATCCAATGGTGGTGTCATACACAGCATTGCTTCTACTGAATGCAGAATGCGCTTTGGGCATGACAAAGGGTGCACGGCTCATGCTCTCAACGCCACCGGCAATCATCAGATGTGCTTCACCTGATTTGATCGCTCTGGCCGAGGTTCCTACAGCGTCCAAGCCCGAACCACATAAACGGTTCAAGGTCGCACCCGGCACCTCAAAGGGCAAGCCCGCCAACAAACTGGCCATGTGGGCCACATTTCGGTTGTCCTCACCCGCTTGATTGGCGCACCCATAAATCACATCGGCAACACGTGTCCAGTCGACATTTGGGTTCCTTGCCATCAAAGCTTTCAGGGGAAGGGAGGCCAAATCATCCGTTCGAATGGAACTCAACGATCCACCATATCGACCAATGGGCGTTCTGATCGCATCACAAATGTAGGCCTGTGTCATGTCGTTTGTCCTTTGTCGTAAAAATTAAAAAACTATTTTTTTAGAAGATGCGCTTGTAGCTCAGTCACACTTCATTTGAAGTGCGTGCGCCGGCCACTTGTAACACTCAAGCATCCAAAGCGTTAAATGAACTTCAATCCCAAAATCTCACTGAAAGCTTGTGCACTCAGGCCTTGAACCGTGTCAATCAATCGAAGCCCTTGAGGGGTGCACTCCAAAGTGCCCAAGTCTGTATAAATGCGCTTGACGCAAGCAATCCCCGTTAAGGGATAGGAACACGTTTTCACAATTTTGCTCACCCCTTGCTTGGTCAATGCGTCCATCATGACCCAAGTTTGTTTGGCCCCAATGGCCAAATCCATCGCTCCACCCACAGCAGGAATGGCATTGGGCTCTCCTGTATGCCAATTGGCCAAGTCCCCCGTCTCACTGACTTGAAAGGCACCCAAGACACAAATATCCAAGTGACCCCCTCTCATCATGGCAAAGCTGTCGGCATGGTGAAAAAAAGCACCGCCTTTTTTCAGTGTCACAGGTTGCTTGCCCGCATTGATCAAATCAAAGTCTTCTTGACCTGCAGTGGGTGCTGGGCCCATGCCCAAAATACCGTTCTCACTGTGCAGCAACACCTCTCGATCTGGAGCAATAAAGTTGGCCACCAGCGTTGGCATACCGATGCCTAAATTGACGGTGACGCCTTCATGAATATCTTGAGCGACTCGTTGGGCCAACTCATTTTTGTTTCGCTTTAAGTGATCAGCCATTTTTAAAATCCCCCGCCTTTTGTGACCACTCTATCAATCAAGACCACTTGGTTGACAAAAATACCAGGCGTCACAATGCTCTCTGGATCCAAGTCACCCAACTCCACCACCTCGTGAACACTGGCAACCGTTTTTTTCGCCCCCATGGCCATGACAGGCCCAAAATTTCTAGCGGCTTTTCGGTAGGTCAAATTGCCCCATCGGTCTCCTTTTTCAGCTTTGATCAAGGCCAAATCGGCATAAATGGGCTCCTCATAAACGTAATACTTGCCGTTGATAAGGCGAGTTTCTTTGGGTTCGCCATTGGGCTTTTTGGCCAACTCGGTACCGTATCCGGTTTGACAAAAGAAGCCTCCAATGCCCGCACCAGCGGCTCGAATGCGTTCGGCCAAATTGCCTTGAGGGACCAATTCAAGCTCAATTTTTTTATTTCTGTACAACTCGTCAAACACATAAGAGTCGGCCTGCCTTGGAAAACTGCAGATCATTTTTTTAACACGTGCAGCTTTGAGGAGTGCGGCCATTCCATGATCGCCATTGCCCGCATTGTTGTTGACCACCGTCAGGTCCTTGGCCCCTTGAGCAATCAAACCATCCAACAATTCAGCAGGAATACCTGCTGTCCCAAAGCCACCCACCAAAACGGTCGACCCATCTCGCACGCCCTCCAAAGCGTGCGCGATAGAATTTGCAATTTTATTAATCATGAATTAAAGAACTTTGTTATCCATTTATTCAAAAGAAAGCTCATTTTTGGCGCCACCTTAACCAGTCAATGCTCAAAAATGAAACACGTGCTCTTAAAAAGAGTAAATCTTAACCCCACTTAACAAGCCAGGACGCCATTTTGCCCCCGAAATGAAGCACAAACAGAGAAAATACATTCATGTTTACCCCCTCCCAAAACGATGTTCGGCGGTTTTTTTGTCAAGTTCACGCCAAATTGAAACTCCACCAACCCCTTGACAGCATGGAAGCCATGGCTTCTCACTGGGTTGAGGACCATCCTGAATACGATCAGGACTTATTGGACGTGGAGCAGGCCATCCATAAAACCTATCCCATGGATGGCGGCAAAGAGAACCCATTTCTTCATTTGTCCATGCATTTAAGCATTCAAGAACAATGCTCCATTGATCAACCCAAAGGGGTTCGAGGAGCCATTGAACAGCTGGCCAAAGAACTTGACTCCTTGCATTTGGCCCACCACGCTGCCATGGAATGCTTGGGTGTGATGCTATGGGAAAGCCAGCGAAGTGGTTTACCCCCAGATGGTCACCAGTATCTTGAATCCCTCAAAAAAAGAGCCACTCAAAGACACTGAACCCACAAAACCACCAGGTCCTACAAATCAAACGCCCAAGCTCAAAGCCTTGGGCGTTTGATTTCAGTGTAGATCTCTTATCTGAATTTTGACTGCGACACAGTGAGAAGTTCGCCTTGTTGCTCACTCACATACTTGGACAACAACTTCAACTCATCCGTTGTGAACTGCTTGGCAACGCCGGCCATGATCGCATTGTTTCTTCCCCAAACATTGCGGGCATCGGCTTGGTACGAGCGCAAGGCCACCAAGACATAATCTTGGTGTTGACCGGCAATTTTTGGATAGGTCGCAACAATGGGCGAGTTCAAATTGGGACCGTGACAAGATGTACAAGCGCCTTTTTGAACCAAGGCAGCAACTTGATCTGGGGCTTGAGTGGCTTGAGCGGGCACGGTGACATTGTCCTTGTGGCCGTGTTGCTGATAATAGGCTGCGAGATCGGCCATGTCTTGGTCCGACAAAGTTGTTGCAACGGCTCTCATAGAGGGGTGGCGACGCTCACCTTTTTTGTATGCATTTAAAGCACTCACAATGTAGCTGGCCGTTTGACCCGAAATTTTAGGCACCTTGTAGACCACTGGAAAACTGGCTTGGTAGCCATGGATGCCGTGACAGCCAATGCACATGGCGATTTTCTTCTCGCCAGCTTGGACATCCCCTTTAAGTTCCTCAGAATAGGCCGATTGCTGCAAGGACAGGGCAGAGAGAAGAAAAATTGTGAAAAACTTAATCATTTTAGGTAGACAATTAAAAGCGCATTGAAAAAAGATAAGAGGTATTATATCGATCTAAAATGCTTTCTTCTGTAAGATTCATTTAGATAAACCCACTTTCCAATATGAAATTTCAAGGCTCCAGCAACTATATTGCCACACCAGACCTGATGTTGGCCGTCAACGCAGCAAGCACGCTTAAGAGACCCCTTTTAATCAAAGGAGAGCCCGGAACGGGTAAAACCATGCTCGCAGAAGAGGTGGCCCGTACATTGGGTATCCCCCTCATGGAGTGGCACATCAAATCCACCACCAAGGCGCAACAAGGGCTTTATGAATACGATGCGGTGAGCCGACTCAGGGACTCTCAACTTGGAGACTCCAGAGTCAAGGACATCCAAAACTACATCATCAAGGGCGTTTTGTGGAGGGCCTTCACCGCTCAAGAGCCCGTGGCTTTGCTCATTGATGAGATTGACAAAGCGGATATAGAGTTTCCCAACGATTTGCTCAGAGAGCTCGATCGCATGGAGTTTTACTGCTATGAAACCAAGGAACTCGTCAAAGCCACTGTGCGCCCCTTGGTCTTCATCACCTCTAACAACGAAAAAGAATTGCCCGATGCCTTTTTAAGAAGGTGCTTTTTTCACTACATCAAATTCCCTGAGAGTGAAACGATGCAAGACATCATCAAGGTGCACTTTCCAAATTTAAAGGGAGAGCTGCTGAGTGTTGCGCTCAAAGCTTTTTACGACGTCAGAAATCTTCCTGGATTGAAGAAAAAACCAAGCACCAGTGAGTTGCTGGATTGGATCAAATTGTTGGTCTCTGAAGACATTCCTTTATCCGCCTTGCAAAGCGCAGATGAAAAAGTGTCTGTGCCACCATTGGTTGGTGCCTTGCTCAAAAATGAGCAAGACATCACCCTATTTGAAAAATTGGTTTACATGCAAAGCAAAAACCGTTGACCTCTGCGGCCAATGTCAAAAAGGAGTTCAGATGTTTGCTCAACTGTTAAAACAAGGGCTGTTTGATGCCATTGGATTTTTAATAGGCACCGCCTTGGGTTATGGCGCAGGTCAACTTTTGTCAATTGACCTTTTTGCACCCGGCTACAGCATGATGAGCATGCTTGGCATTGCCTTCATTGGCATTGGCGGCGGGATGGGGCTACAAGCCAGCAGATTTTTGCTGCAAAAAGAAAATAAGTCCGAAACGTAGAGAGCTTTAAGCCATGCTCAATGACTTTTTCTACACGCTCAGACACGCCCAGCTCCCTGTTTCTATCAAGGAGTACCTGACGCTTTTAGAAGCCTTGCAAGCGCAAGTGGTGGGGCCTCACTCAGCTTACTATCGCATCGAAGATTTTTACTATCTCTCACGCTTGATTTTGGTCAAAGATGAAAAATTATTCGATAAATTTGACCGCGCCTTTGCCGCTTACTTTAAAGGCATTGAGCTGCTTGGCGAGCTCACCAAAGACATTCCACTCGATTGGTTGACGCAGCTCTTAGATAAAGAGTTGACGCCAGAACAAAAAGCGGCCATTCAAAAAATGGATTGGCAAGAGCTCATGGACACCTTAAAAGAGCGCCTTGATGAGCAAAAGGAAAGGCACGAAGGCGGCTCCAAATGGATTGGAACCGGTGGCACCTCCCCCTTTGGGCACTCAGGATACAACCCTCAAGGCATTCGCATTGGCGGTAAGGGTCAGCAAAAAAGCGCCCTTAAAGTTTGGGAGCAAAGGGCCTACCAAGATTACGACGACACACAAGAGCTTGGCACCAGAAACATCAAAGTCGCTTTGCGAAGGCTTAGAAAATTCGCTCGTGAAGGCTCCCCCGATGAACTGGACTTGGAAGACACCATCAAGTGCACTGCAGCCAATGCTGGCTATTTGGACATCAAAATGGTGCCCGAGCGTCACAACAACGTCAAAGTGCTGCTTTTGATGGATGTGGGAGGCACCATGGATGATCATGTGCAACGTGTCACCGAGCTATTTTCTGCCGTCAAGTCAGAATTCAAACACTTGGAATTTTTTTATTTCCACAATTGCGTGTATGATTTTCTATGGAAAAACAACCGCCGGCGTTACGCAGAGAAGTTTCCGACCTGGGACATCATTAGGAAATACAACAAGGACTATAAATTGATCTTTGTAGGAGATGCCACCATGAGCCCCTATGAAATTCTTCAGCCAGGCGGAAGCGTTGAATACAACAACGAGGAAGCGGGTGCCATTTGGCTACAAAGATTGACCCACGCCTATCCAAAATTTGCTTGGATCAACCCAGAACCAGGGGGTGTTTGGAAATACAGACAAAGTATTTCCATCATGCAGCAACTGATGTCGAACCGCATGTTCCCCTTGAATCTAAAGGGCCTGGAAGAGACCATGAGAATGCTCAGCAAATAATCTCGCAGCAATCGATTTCAATCCCCATCACCAGCAAGTTGGAGTGGCATTAGAATAAGCGCTCAAGCGGGCTTACTCACCTTGCATGACAAGCCCACTTTTTGACGTGATTACAAAATGCTCTCCGTAGTTCAATGGATAGAACGCGGCCCTCCTAAGGCTGAGATGCAGGTTCGATTCCTGCCGGGGAGACCAGATGGAATCCATCTTAAAGAAGGCGTTCAATCAAGGACCGACTTTCTTGAAGCTTCACCGACACAAAAAACTCAGTCTGCTGTGCATTCCATGTCTCAAGACAATCGACTGGCCGTATTGCAAGCTCAAGCTCAAGCTCAGGTTCAGACTCAAAACACAGCTCACGTGATCAACCCATGGTTCAATTGAACGCCCCGCAAAAGAGGCAATTGAGGAACTGGGGTCGCCAGTTGACCTTGCCGCGACACGTGACCGGTGAGATAGTTCTCAACCAAGCGCCAAATAGGTCTCTCGCCTTGCGTGCTTTGGGGTTCATTGACCGAGGCCCAGCCGGCTACTTTGTAGACCTTGGAGGGATCAATGCCTTTGCCCTTCAAACTCAGGTTGTGAATTCGGTGTCCTCTCCTCGCGTGGGGTTCACACGTGTAACGCAAACCACCTACTCGAACCATGTCTCCCCCCTGCTGGTAGTAAGGGTCGGGGTGAAACAAGTTGTCACCCACATCCTCTAAAATGGCCTTGATCTCTGAGCCTTTCAAATAGCTCAAGTTGTGGTTGGAGTAGGTCGTGGCCATCTGCCCCATCAACCACTCACGGGTAAGCGACTCCCCAGCCAGCAAGGTGGACCCCCATCGAAAGCCTGGAGAGAAGGCAATGGGGGCATCAAGTTCTTGCATCAGCGCATTCAAAATCAACTGATCGGCCGAACCGTTGAAATTGCCTCTTCTGTACAAAAGCCCCTCAGACACGCCAAAGGAGACTTGCAACTGCTCTAAAAAAGGCGCCCTGATCTCTTTGATCAATTGATCCATTTCTGGGTCTGGCTTGATCAAGTTAGAAAAAACTGGCAACAAATGGTATGACAGTTTGTGTACACCTGATGCATTCACCGCAACGTCCAAGAGCCCTATGAACTTGCCATTGCACCCAGCATTGGTCACCAAGGTCTGTCCACTGCTGTTGTTGACCCACACGGGTTTTGGCAAGGCATCGTGCGTGTGTCCACCTAAAATTGCATGCAAGCCCTGCACTCGAGATGCAAGCTTCAAATCCACATCTAGGCCATTGTGGCTGAGCAAAATCACCACCTTGGCCCCCTTTTCTTTCACCTCCTCGATGATGTCTTGCAGGGCTTTTTCTTGAATACCAAATGTCCAACCAGGCACCATATACTTCGGGTGCGCGATGGGTGTGTATGGAAAGGCTTGACCGATGACCGCACACAACACTCCATTTTGCTCTCTCAATACATAGGGCTTGAACACCGGATCCTCAAAATCAGTGGTCTTGACATTTTGCGCAATGAATTCAATTTGGGGCTTCAAGTGGGTTTGAATCAACGCTTGAACCCTTTGGGCCCCAAGCGTAAACTCCCAATGCCCGGTCATGACATCCACACCCAACAGTTGACATGCGCGCGCCATGTCCTCGCCTTGGGTCCATAGCGCGGTGGCCGAACCCTGCCAAGAGTCTCCCCCATCAAGCAGCATTGCGCCAGGACGGGATGCCTTTAAGTGCTTGACCAAGGTCATCAGATGCGAGAAACCACCGGTGGCCCCATATCGCTTTGCTGCACTTGAGAAATCCAAATGCGTGAATGCATAAGCGTCTCTCGTTCCACGGTCCACACCCAATGCCTTTAAAAGGTGGGGCCCCACCACATGGGGCAACTGATTGGTCCTTTCGCCCACGCCAATGTTGATACTGGGCTCTCTAAAGTGATTGGGTAAGAGCTGCGCATGACAATCGGTCATGTGAAGGAAGGAGACTTGCCCAAGCCTTGGGATGTCGTAAAACTTTGAAAACGCTTTGGGCTCATTCCACTCCAAGGCTTGGGCCAAAGGCATATGGGCCAGCCACCCCGCACTCAAGACAGAAAGCCACTCGCGCCTAGAGCAGTCCATGCTCATTGATTGACAGGCGAGCGAGGATCCAACAGCAATGACATCAGATGTTTGATTTGCACTTGACTCAAAATACCATGGTCTCCATAGCGTGGCATTGCAGAACAGGCATTGAAGGATTTGGAGTTCCACAACTTGGCCCACGTGTATTCAATCACGGGCTTTGACACTTCACTCTTGAGGTCCGTTACACCTCTGTTTTTTCCATATTGATACAAGCTTGGACCCAAGGTTCCGTATGACAACTCCTTGGCACTCAATTGATGACAGTTGTAACACTGCCCCCCATTGGGTTGTCCAATCGCATCGCTCCAAGTCAGGCCTCTCCCGTCTTGGGCCAAGACCTCGCCCAACTTAAAGTCGCCAAAGTATTGACCATCTTTGGGAGAGACCACCGTCTTGAAGTTTTCATCTTCGATCTCTTTTCTTTTTTGCTCTGACAATTCGATACCACTAGACTGGGCAGTGGAGCATTCTTTATTGGAGGCGTCTTGTTGAAGGATACTCACTTTGACCGCTTTTTCATCCCTAAAGGAGCGTCTCAAGACCTCCTGTGTCCAGCGATCAAGGTCTTGGGCAGCAAACTCGGGCTTCATGGCTGCACAAGCACTCAAAAGAGCCACCAGCAGCAAACCCAAGATTGAACATAAAAATTTTGAAATCATGTGACGCATCGGATACAAAGTGATAGAAAAAAAGCCATGGTTTAATTCAAAAATGAACCGCTTAAAACCTGTCAACGCTTCAAAGCAGGTGCAATCGATTGCCCACCTTTGGAGTTGACACCCATATAAACACCCAATGCGATCGTGAAATCGCTACCAAAAATAGGATAAGGAAACCGTTGCTGACGCAAGCAGTCATTGAGTCTTTGCTGCATAGACCACATTTGTCCATTAGAGACTCGGTAAGCGGGCCAAGCGCCAAAGCCGGCCGCTGCCCCCTCTTTGCCCGTGATGTTGGGCAGATCTTGCAGTCGAATTCGTTTGGCGTCTTGCGCATGACAAGTCGAACAAGAAAAATCATAAGGGCCGGCTCGGGTAAAGAAAAGCCGTTTGCCTAGCTCATAAAAACGCCTCTCCTCAGGATGCGATTGAGGCAAAAGAAACGCTTGACCCATGGATCGACTCGATACAAAAGCCGCCAAGGCACTCACATTGATTTGCTCGCCTACACCAAATGGAGTTTGGGCAATCGCACTGGCATCAAAGCCTTGAAGAGTTTGCATGCATGTGAGCAAACGTGACTCCAAATCTTGCACGCGTTGGGTGTCTTGAAAATACCTAGGCAACTGAACCCAAGCACCTTCCAACATACCCGGTCCTAGACCCAAATCACACGCTTGCAGAGAGACATTTTTAGGGCCCCGTGCCGCTTTCCAAAGCAATTCTCCCTTGTCAACAAAGAGGTCTGCAGGATTGCCGTCTTGAAGCATCGCTCTGTACTGAGCAATGGCATCGGCCGTTGATTGGGCATGGACAAATGAGCACGTTGTCCACATGAATGCGCAAATCGACAGAAATCTAAGACGCCTGCCAAGCTTAAATGCAATTGCAAAAGACTTCAAAACTCAACTCCATTGATTTAATTCACGGTGGCTTCATCGGTTCGCTGTTCACCCTTGGTATCTCGCCAAGTCACACTGACTTTGTCTCCCGCCTTGCCCCCCTTGATGATGAATTGCAGATAGGGGTTCTTGGAGACAGCCGTTCCCCATTCTGCGCTAAAGACTTGCTTGCCATTGAGTGAGGCCACCACCTCTTGGATGTGCCAAGCAGGTACGGTTTTACCGGCTGCATCTTTTCTCAACCCCGTCTCCATCTCGTGGCTCATCAATACCCTCACTGTCGTTTGACCAGCGCTGCTTTGGGCTCTAATTCTCATAGGATCAGACACTGCAATCTCCTTTGGTTTTCATATGATTTCTTCCAAGCACCTAACTCAGCCGCCACAACCACCCAGCGTCACTTTGATCTCTTTTTTGGACACCAACGCACGACCGTCTTGCATCACCGCCACAGCCATCACATCCGAAGTTTGACTCATTTTGGTACGTGTGGAGAAGTTGACCAATATGTCCTCACTGACGTTGAAGATCGCAACCAAGGGGGAGGGGTTTTTATCCACCAAAAATATGATTTTCTTGACACCCGGGCTTGCACAAGACGCGGCAATTGGGACCACTGCACCATTTTCAGCAATGTCAGGACAATTCAGCACCAAGTCCTTGCTCTCTGTTGGCGAACTCACCCCCATTGCCTTTAAGGCATCGGTCCACGTTTTTGCTTCAAACGCGGTTTTCTCAAATGCTTGAGCCTCTTGTGTAAACAATGCACCAATGCCGAGTGCGGTGGGCAGCAATGCACCCCATTTCAGCGTGTCTCTTCTTTGAGTCATTCATATCTCCTCAATAAGAATCAGCAGCGTGGCCAATCCTGCGTGCAAAAGCGTATCATAAGCTGAAAAGTCGCCTCTGAAGATCCTTTGATAGAGAAAACCACTATTTTCCTCTGGCCATTGCAGGCGGTCGTCAAGTATGATCAAGTCGTCCTTGCCGCCCTGACTGAGACGCCGCTTTCTTTGATCATCTTCTCACTGCGATCCCCCCCTATGAATTGGATCTGTTTTCAATTATTGAAACCCAAAAATTGGTCTTGGGTGTGCCTGGTTTTTTCTTTATCAAGCTTGCATTGTGCCGCTGAAGAAACCCCCAACGCACAAGCGCTTTATCAACGCTCCCATGCAAGCATTTGCCTGTCTTGTCACACCCTTACGTCCTTAAGCAAAGTGCGCGACAAAGAGGTGTTTGTCAACCAATTGATCGCCTTTCAAAATAACCCCAGAAAAGACCGCGTGATGTCTCAAATTGCCAGAGGCTTGAGCAAAGCTCAACTGGCTGAATTGGCCTATTTCTTTACCCAACAAGAAGGCCCAGATTTATGAACCGACGGCAATTTCAAAGCCGCATGTCTTGGGGCTTGGGACTGAGCGCTTGGGCTTCGTGCGCTGGGGTCCAAAAAGCGTGGGGTGTAAGGGCAGCAAAAGTGGTGATCATAGGAGGGGGCTTTGGGGGCGCGACTGCTGCTAAATATTTGAAAATTTTCTCCAAACAACACCTTCAAGTCACCTTGATAGAGAGCGAGAAATCTTTCATCTCTAGCCCCATGTCCAATTTAATTCTGGGTGGAAATGCGCAAATGAAGGACATTGAGTTCTCCTACGCAAGCCTCAAGGATCGGTACGGCATTGAGTTGATTCAAGATCGCGCCATAGAGATTGATTTTACGAAGAAAAAAATCCACTGCCATTCACAAAAGAACATCTCTTACGACAAACTCATTTTGGCGCCCGGTATGCAAATGATCTTGAGTGAGGTCGATGGCCTTCAAGAAGCTCGCCAAAATCAGCAGATTTTTCAAGCCTGGGACGGCTCCCATGACATCATGAAATTGCAGGCTCAAATTGCTTCCATGCAAAATGGCCAAACATTTGTGTTGTCGGTTCCAGAGTCACCATTCAAATGCCCACCAGGCCCCTATGAGCGCGCGTCACAGGTTGCTAGTTTTTTTAAAAAACACAAGCCCCAATGCAAAGTACTCCTCTTGGATGCGAATCAAGATATCTTGTCCAATAGCGCATCTTTCAAACGGTTTTGGTCGGAAAATTTTGCATCCATCCTTGACTACCGGCCTCAGCACATGGTGACCTCAGTGGATGCACAAAAGAGAGTCATTGGGTTTGAAATCCAAGACGACTTGTCCTATGATGTGGCCAATATCTTGCCCCCCATGCGAGCAGGCGACATCGCACATCAAAGTGGCCTGACCAACATCAACAACAAGTGGTGTGGCGTTGATTTTTCAAACTTTGAGAGTCAAAAAGCCAAAGATGTACACCTCCTTGGAGATGCGATTCAAGGCGCCCCTTTGATGCCAAAATCAGGCCATATGGCCAATGCGCAAGCCAAAGTGCTTGCCGCCGCCCTCACCGCAGAATTCTTGGGGCTCCCCCAAGACCCAGCTCCCTTTTTAACGAACACTTGTTACAGTTTTTTAGATGACCAAAACGCGCTTCACATCGCCTCAGTTCACCAATATGATCCCCTTGAAAAAACGTATAAGGTCGTCCCTCAGTCCAGTGGCATCTCTTTAAAGCCAAGTACAGAAGAGGGCAACGAGGCCAAAGCTTGGGCCAGACATATTTGGGCCGATATGCTCAATTAGAGATTTTAGAGTGGCTCCTTAGGATCAATCTTCACTTGATGCAGACACAGCTTGAGATTTGAGTTGCGCGTGCAAGCGCTGTACCTCTGACCAAGACTGTTTGGCCAAGGTCCTTCTGTCTTGACCTAGGGTTGACTCTTGTACATCTCCCCAATTGACCCAGACCTCAAATTCCTTAAGCCCCAATATGCGCCAAATGGATCCCACCAGTGTATCTGAACCGGTAAAACTTGGAGTCGCGATGGGCTCATGTTTTGAGCTTGAAACATACAAAATACTTGCCGCTTGTATCGACGCATTGGACGCCCTAGCGGACTCAAACAAATTGGCATGAAAAGGCAAGACTTCAACACCCGTCGTGGTCGTTCCTTCAGGAAAGATCGCAACCATGTCCCCCATGCTCAAAGCTTCGCTCATGATCTGCACCAACTTCAGCGCATCTCTTTTGATCGTTCTTTTGATGAAAAGTGTGCGACATGCATGAGCATAATGACCCACAATGGGCCATGATTCAACCTCCGCTTTTGAGACAAATCGAACAGGCCTTAAAGACAAAAACAGCAAAATATCCAGCCAAGAAATATGGTTGGAGACCAGCAACAACGGACCCGCTTGGGCCATATCGCCATACACTTTGACCTCAATACCAAGCACATTCAATGTGGTTTTGGACCAAGTCAACACCTCCATTTGTGCTTGCTCAGGGCTCAGGCCGTGCCAACCCCAACGTACCTTGATATAGCCGCTAAACAAGTGCCCCAACAAGCGCATGAGCTTGAAAGCTCTCCAAAACAGCATTTTCATTTTTAAAACCAATTTTCCATGGGGTCAACCACTCTTGTCTCAATCACTGTAGACCAAGCGACCTTTGACGAAGGTTTTCTTGACACGCCCAGTCATGGCCGATCCACTCATCTCAAAATCAAACGGTGTGTGCTTGCCCTGGCTTTTGAGCTCTGAGGGTGACACCGACCACGTTTCATGAGGATCAAAAATACAAATGTCAGCCAAGGCTCCCACTTTTAATTCGCCTGGCGCAAAATTTGGCGTGTGCTCTTGATGGAGTGTCAACGCTTGATTCAAAATCGAACCCGGTTTTGAGGTCACCACCTGCAAGCCTTGAACCTCATCAAAACCCATCTCTTTGCACCACTTGTAAGTCAAGCTCAACAACAACTCCACGCCGCTTGCGCCAGGCGTTGACTGGGCAAATGGCAAGGTTTTTAAGTCACCTGGCACGGGGTTGTGATCAGATACCAAAGCGTCAATGACCCCATTGAGCAAGCCCAGTCTTAAAGCGTCTCGGTCCTTGCTTTGCCTCAAGGCAGGCGTTACTCGCGCTCGGGAATCAAAGTAACCCATGTCCATCTCGCTCAAGTGAAGGGAGTTGATGCTCACATCGCACGTCAAGGGCAAGCCTTCTGCCTTAGCAGCCTTCACCAATTCCACGCCATGCGAGCTTGATAATCTTGACAAATGAACTCTTGCACCACTGCCCCTCATCAAAGCCATGATCGTGTTCAAAGAAATGGTCTCAGATGCAGCGGGCACGGTTGACAGCCCCATTCTGAGGGCCAAGGCACCGCTGGCTGCCACCCCCCGGCCCAAGTAGTAATCACTGGGATGAAGCCATACCGTGTAGCCAAAGGTACTGGCATACGTAAAAGCTCTTTGCAAAACATGCGTATCCTTGACCACTTGATCAGCTTGTGAAAAACCCACACAACCGGCTTGTGTCAAAGCCAGCATCTCTGACAAGGTCTCACCAGCCAAGGACTTGGTCAAGGCGCCCAGAGGAAAAAGCCTTGAGAGTTGCAATTGATCCGCTCTGAACTTGAGCATTTCCACCAAACCTGGTTCGTCCAAGGTTGGGTCCGTGTCTGGCGGACAAACCAAGCTTGTCACTCCACCTGCCACACAAGCCAACATCTCAGAAGCCAGCATCCCTTCATGCTCTAAGCCAGGCTCCATGACTCGAACACTCAAATCCACCAATCCAGGCAGCACCCAATGTGTTTGGGCATCCACCGTCAAGTCGGCCGCAAAAGCCCCGTTGCTTTGTCCTATGGACTCTATAAGCGCGCCATTGATACAAACATCACCCACCCCATCCATGCCAGACTGTGGGTCGATGATGCGGCCATTTTTTATGCATATTTTCATGATCTGCGAGCCCTCAGGCCCCTCCCTCATTGCCAGCCACGATTGACATCACAGCCATTCGAATGGCAATCCCAAAGGTGACTTGAGGCAAAATCACACTTTGAGAGCCATCGACCACTTGAGAATCAATTTCTACGCCACGATTAATTGGACCGGGATGCATCACGATTGCATCCTTTTTGGCATAACTCAGTGTCTCTTGGGTCAAGCCAAATGCATTGAAATACTCATGGCTTGAGGGCAACAATGCACCGCTCATTCTTTCATTTTGAAGTCGCAAAGCAATGACCACATCACAATCTTTGATGCCTTCTTGCAGGTCATGAAAAACTCTCACACCCATGTGCGAAAGATCGGCTGGCACCAAAGTTTTAGGTCCTACCACCCGCACTTCCGGGCAACCCAAGGTGGTCAAGGCATGAATGTCGCTTCTTGCTACCCTGGAATGAAGCACATCGCCCACAATGGCAACCTTTAGCTGTGTAAAGTCTCCCTTGTAATGGCGAATCGTGTACATGTCCAACAGACCTTGCGTTGGGTGTGCATGGCGCCCATCTCCAGCATTGATCACATGAATGTGCGGTTGCACATGTTGTGCAATCAAGTAAGGCGCGCCAGATTCACTGTGGCGAACCACAAAAATATCAGCGGCCATGGCACTTAGATTTGCAATCGTGTCCAACAAAGATTCGCCTTTGGCGGTGGATGAACGTGCGATGTCTAAATTGATCACATCGGCACTCAAGCGGGTACCCGCAATTTCAAATGTGGTCCTGGTTCTGGTGCTGTTTTCAAAAAAAAGATTGAAGACACTTTTTCCTCTTAGAAGAGGTACTTTTTTAACTTCACGGTCATTGACAGAGACAAAGTTTTTGGCCGTGTCCAAAACATGCGTCAAAATACTTTTGGGCAAGCCCTCAGTTGACAACAAATGGATCAACTCACCGTGTTGATTGAGTTGCGGGTTTCTTTTAAGAAGCAATTCAGTTCTCCAAAGAAAAGTGAAAGTTGCCCTTGTCATTCAAGGCCAAGGCCAAGGACTGCTCTTCTCCAAGCGTAAAGCTTGCGGCAGAGAAATTGGCCTGTATGGGTAACTCTCGCTCACCACGGTCCACCAAGACCGCCAACCTCACTCGAGCAGGTCGACCGTAATCAAAGAGCTCATTGATCACTGCACGTATGGTGCGACCGGTAAAAAGTACATCATCAATGAGCACAATGTCCGCCCCCTCGATCTCAAAGGGTAAAACAGTTTGCCCTCCATCAGACAAACCACGTTTGTCAAAATCATCTCGATGCATGGCAGAAGAGATGACGCCCACCATGGGTTTTTGTGGCAAGTCCTGCGCCAGTCTTTTGGCCAACCAAGCCCCACCGGAGGTGATGCCTACCAAGCGGGTATTTTCAGCCATCAAACCATCGACTCCTTTTAACAAGTTCAAATAAAGAGCTTCTGCATCGAGCGAGACTTGTCCAAGTTTCATTTTTTCATCCTAAAGGACCCAAGGGCTGGGCAACAATTTCGATCATATGGACTCAAGAGAACCCGCACTCCATTGCGAGAAAAATTGATTCAAAATGATGCAAGCCGACAAAGCGTCCACGTTCTGAGGGGCCTTGTTGGACTTAAGTCGATTGCCCCGATTGAGACTGATCGCCTCAGTGGTGCTGTACCTCTCGTCAATTTCAAAAACATTCAACTTGAATTTTGCTTTCAACTGTTTTGCTATTTTTTTTGCAAATTGGGTATTTTCGTGGGCGACACCATCAGGATGATAAGGGATTCCCACCACCAAGGCATCGGGCTGCCAAGTTTGAATGTAAGTAGAAAACGCCTCAAAGCGCTTCTCGCCTTCAGCCTGAACAACCCCCACAGGACTGGCTTGAGACAAAATCATTGTGCCATAGGCTAGGCCGGTCCTTTTGTGTCCCAAATCAAAGGCTAAAAATGAGTTGGGGGGGTTATTCAATTGAACCGACCCCATGGTTCATGCATGACCTGCGTCAGGAGAAATCATCCAAGACTCCAAACCCAATAAAGACAGTGCTTTGTCATACCTTTGGGCTACAGGGGTGTCAAAGATGACATGCAAATCCGCATCGACTGTGAGCCAAGCGTTCTCCGCAATTTCTGACTCCAATTGACCCTGAGCCCAGGCCGCATAACCCAAAGAAATCAACACCTTTTTAGGTCCCGCGCCCGTAGAGAGCGCCTCCAATACATCTCTAGAGGTGGTCATCTCCAAGCCCCCTGGAATACTCAAAGTCGAGGCGTAAATAGGGTCGTTGGGCTTGAGTAGCTCCTCCAAGACAATGGGCTCATGAAGCACAAAACCACGCTCGGTGTGCACGGGACCGCCTTGAAAAACCGGGCACAAAGTCAAATCCAAACGCCCAAGGGGCAAGTCAACCTTTTCAAATAAACCCTTCATGGTCATCTCACTGGGCTTATTGATCACCAACCCCAAGGCGCCACGCTCACTGTGCTCGCACATGTAAACTACACTCTTGTTGAACGTTCCATCTTGCATACCAGGCATTGCAATCAAAAAATGATGCGTCAAGTTGATAGATGGTATTTCAGTGTTCATTGAGCAATTTTAGCAAAGGTGCCATATGACAATTCCAAGTGACCCTCAATTTGCCAGTGGAATGATGTGGTTTAGAAGAGATTTAAGGCTTCAAGACAACAAAGCCTTGTTTTTTGCTCTTCAAAAGTGCAAAAAACTTCACGCAGTCTTCATTTTAGACACCGATATATTAAGTGCATTGCCCACTTATGACCGCAGGGTGGAGTTCATTTTAAAGTCTCTAGAAGCCTTGGACGAGGCGATCAAAGGCGCTTCAAATCAAAAGCAAAGTGGGCTCATTGTGCAGTTTGCTAGCGCCATTGAAGCCATTCCTCGCTTGGCCATTGAGTTGGGCGTGGATGCCGTGTTTGCAAACCATGACGATGAACCACAAAGCCTCCAACGCGACGCCAAGATCAGGGGAGGATTGGCACAAAAAGGCATTTATTTTGAAACCCACAAAGACCACGTCCTCTTTGAGCGCTCTGAGGTGATGACCCTCATGGGCACGCCCTACGGCGTTTTTACACCTTATAAAAATGCGTGGCTCAAAAAAATTCAATCCAAAGACTTCCAAAACCATGATGCCAGCGCACACCACTCGCGCTTTTCAGCTCGCCCGCCTTCATTGTGCACCCCCATTCCATCCCTAGACAGCATGGGGTTTCAAAAGACCAATTTGAGCGAACTTCTTTTCCCCACAGGAGAAAAAGGCGCTCAAAAACTGATCAAGGACTTTAAACCTCGATTGAGTCTGTACAAAGACACACGAGATTTTCCAGCCATCAAAGGGCCTAGTTATCTGAGCACACACTTGAGGTTTGGCACGGTAT